>ERZ857629.681-NODE-681-length-44442-cov-3.082186_pt1 | contig 44442 bp, 36 predicted proteins | sample MGYA00519700_ERZ857629 | MGnify/ENA primary metagenome ERZ857629 (study PRJEB31778, sample SAMEA3449351) | human gut metagenome | biome: human gut; feature: human-associated habitat; material: faeces | place: United Kingdom | collected 2010/2012 ... | reverse complement strand
CTGCACCGGGGACAGTTCTGCCTCGCATATCGGCGAAAAAGTGTTTTAGCTTTGGGTGTCTGCCGTCGAATGCGGTGAGTTGGTCTTTTATTTTCATCAGTTGCATCGGATTTATATTCATATCTGTACCTCCGTAGGATTGTATTCTACCATATTTTCGACAGATAGTAAATAATTGTTATTTTTTGTGACAATATTTTTGAGTTTACTATTGCACTGCTTCGTGCTAAAATGGGGACACGAAAATAAGGAGGCAATATTATGCTCAGAAAGATAATAAAAATAGATGAAAAAAAGTGTAACGGCTGCGGCGCTTGTGCCCGTGCCTGTCATGAGGGTGCAATAGATATGGTGGACGGAAAGGCAAAGCTGGTCCGTGAACATTATTGTGACGGATTGGGAGACTGCTTGCCGGCTTGCCCGACAGACGCTATTTCGTTTGAGTTCCGTGAGGCACCTGCCTATGACCACGAGGCTGTTTTGGCATCGCAGGCAAAAAAGGGGATACATTCCGGCGGTTGCCCCGGCAGCAGAGCGCAGATGATAAATTACAACACTTTGCCGGATTTCAGCGGTACAGCGCCCGGCAGACTCAGACAGTTTCCTGTTCAAATAAAGCTGGTGCCGGTTAATGCTCCGTATTTTGACGGATGTGATTTGTTGATAGCTGCCGATTGTACAGCCTATGCTTACGGTAATTTCCATAAGGATTTTATTGACGGAAAAATCACTATAATCGGTTGCCCAAAGTTAGACGCAACGGATTACAGCAATAAGCTCGCAGAAATTTTGACCGCAAACGATATAAAATCCATAACTGTCACACGAATGACAGTTCCGTGCTGCGGCGGAATTGAGCACGCAGTACGCTCGGCTGTGGATAGATGCGGAAAGGATATACCGCTGTCGGTGTACACCATATCGCCGTCAGGGGATATAATGAGATAAAATTAAAGCTCCATACTTGGTTAATCAAGGTGTGGAGCTTTATTCGTTCATCAGGTTTTTGGTGAGAGATTTTATATTTTCGCAGGCGTGACCGAGGGTGTCGCCGAAATTCTTTTTTCTAAATTCTTCAATAACGGATTGATCTATCCTGCCCTCTTTTACTATCTTAGCAATTTCTTCGTCTGTTCGTGCCATCGGGCCGGGAATAAACGCCTTAAAGTCGTGATGAAAATCACGGCTCTTTATGAATTTTTCGAGGTCGAACACAAAGAATGCCATAGGTATTCGCAAAATTGACGCCTCAAAAATAACGCTGGAATAATCTGTGACCAAAAATGAGGTGACAGGGAGCACATCGTTTATGTCCTCTGATGAGCAGTCAATCATTCTGTGAGCGTTCTCGTCACTGCAGGTGAATTTTTCGTGTAGGTAAGGGTGCAGCTTGATAGCGATAACCCATTCGTCTCCAAGAATTGAGAGCACTTTGTCTACATTGAACTTTTCTGTAGGGTAGTAGCAGTTTCCGTTGCCCTTTCCACGAAATGTTGGGGCGAAAAGCAAAACCTTTTTGTCCTTTAGGTCGGGATACTTTTCATATATTTTTTCTCTCGTTTTTGCGAGATGCTCCTCATCCACCAGAGCGTCGCATCTGGGTGAGCCCAGCGGCAGTACCTTGTAGTCGCTGATGCCGAACACTTCGGCATAAATCTCGGTTACATCAGGTGAGCTGACTATAGCGAGGTCGTATTGCCTGTGGTTGCGGGAGTTAACCTCAAGTCGTGATGTCTTGTGAATTCTCGAATATCCGGCGGTCTTAAATGCGCCGCAGCCGTGCCATAGCTGAATGAGCGTTGTGCCGGTTTTCTTTTTTACATAGCTGATTAGGTGGTAGTAGTCGTCTACATATACTATCCGTGAGGTCATATATAGCCACATAAATTTTGGCAGAACCTTCAGCGTGCCCTTTGCGCCGCCGCTGCAACATACCAGATGAATGTCGGCACCCTCAATGTCCTTTACCGTTTCGTAGACTGCCTTTAGATTGCCTTTAGGCTCGTCATCACGATTTGTAAAGAAGGAAATTCTGTTCTTTTTTATCTTCAGCATTCTGAATGGTGTGGAAACAATGTTGAACAGTACGCTGACAGCGATTTTTTCCTTTTCTCGCTTTGTACAGCTGAGATAATATTTCAGCGGATTGCGCTTGTGGCGAGGCATAGTCAGGTCTGTGTCAAAACGTACGCCGTTGTCTATTCCGTTGCTGAATACAAAGCTGACTTTGATTTCGCTGTCTGGCTTTTTTAAGAATATGTCATTGCTGTCATATGTTCCGATGGATACGATGCTGTCACCGTCCAAAAATGTCTTCATAGGCAGACGGCGATTTTCTTTGCCGCAAGAGAACACTATAGCTACTCGTGGGCTGTACACCGTGTCCTTTGGAAAAAAGCGAATTTCAATCTCTGCGGCTGCAGGATTGTGGCGGCAAATATTAAATTTTTCAATTTTCATTTCTGCCAAGCTCATAGCGTTTTCCTTTGGTTAGTTATTTCTTTTCATATATTATGTGCGAAAAGGTTGTGCCGTTCACATCGTAGTGTGCAATTTCTTTTTTTATGTAATCGTTTTTGTCAAAATTGGGAAAATAGGTGTCTGCGTCCGGCTCCTCTGCATCTATTTCGGTTAGATATAGTTTGTCTGCCTTTGGCAAAAACAGGTTATATATGCTCCCACCGCCGATTATAAACACCTCGTCGGTATCTGCTGCAGCGATTGCCTCCTCGGGTGAGGATACTGTGCATATGCCATCTGCCGAATAGGCACTGTCACGGGTGATTACTATATTCTTTCTGCCGGGCAGCGCTTTAGGCAGTGACTCAAATGTCTTTCTGCCCATTATTACAGAGTGACCCATGGTGGTTTCTTTAAAGAATTTCATGTCCTCTTTGAAATGCCATATTAGGTCGTTGCCTTTGCCTAATTCGTTGTTTTTGCCTATTGCGGCTATCATACTGATTGTCATTGCTTGTCCTTTATTGTGAGATAGGGAATTTGATTTTGCCCATATGTTTGTAGTCTATCAGCTTCACATCGTTCAGGTCCTTTGAGTTGTCGAACTTAAAGAAATCGTCAACCTCCGGATTTAGCCAAAGCTTAGGCGCAGGATAGTCACCGTTTTCTTCAAATCTGCGGAGCTGCTCATTTATGCCGTCTACTTGATTTACATATATATGGGGGTCTTTTATGCTCCAGTCCATAGTTCCGGGCTTCAGACCGGTTACTTGGGCGAGCATACACAGCAGGACTGCATATTGTGTCACGTTGAACGGCAGTCCCAAAGGCACATCGCAGCTGCGCTGGTGTACCCAGCAGTTTAGGTATCCGTTTGTTACATCCCATTCGCTAGACCACACACAACTCGGCAGTACGGCAGTGTCGAGATAGTCATTCTGCCACAGAGTCATAATCATTCTGCGGTCTCGTGGATTATTTTTGATTGTGTCTATCAGTTTTTGAGTCATTTGGAACTTGTTTACTATATATCCGTATGCCGTTCCGATAGTGTGAGCGTATTCTTTGCCGAAATTTTTGTGCACTGTCTGCTTTGTGGGTTTGCCGTTTTCGTCTGGGAGGAGCTGGGTAGCAGTCCATATTCCGTCCTCATCTATCTCCCATTCGTTCCATATCTTAACATTTCTTTTTTGCAGCCAACGCACATCGTTGGACTGTGCCTGATATATCCACAGCATCTCCAAAACAGCCTGACGAAGGAATAACTGCTTTGTGGTCAGGATAGGAAATTCTTCTCTCAAGTCAAAGTGAAAATGATGAGACGGTACTTTTATTGAATTAGTTCCGGTACGATTGGTGACCTCTGTACCTTCTGTTAATATTCTTTTACATAATCCGAGATAATCCTTGTCCCATTGTGACATAAAAAGCACCGTCCCTCCGGCAGAGACCAAAACTCCCCACCATAATCTATACTTGTCATATATAATAATATATATAGACTTCTTTGTCAACTTTGAATAGCGGCTTTTTGCCAATATAAAAAACAGAAAAAATAAACCAAAAATAAACGAATTCTGTAGAAAATATAAAGTCTACACAAAAAATATAAGATGTGCACAAATCACTGCGAAAAATTTTGGGGATAATGCCAATAGCCCCATTATTGACGACAAAACATAAAAAGTTGTATAATATTTGTAATAGTATAAGTATGTTCGCACAGTATGTGCTTTTGTCCGGAGGGGATAAATATGAAAAGCAAATTGACTAAAAGAATGATAAGCGTTCTCTTGGCAGTAGTACTGTCATTGTCGGGAATAATTCCGGCTATGACGGCTTTTGCAGGTGACGGTGTAGAGGGACATTATGATCTCCAAATATTTTTTGCTGACACCGACACTATGGTTCCTACCTACGAGGATGACGGTACCACCTCATACAAGTACCATATCAAAGAGGGCGAGACACTTCAGCTTACATACAAGTTGATTGACTCCGCTTGGCCGGATAACGGTAAGATAAAATGGTACAGCGAGGCTCCCGAGCTCGTTGATGTGGACCAGACAGGTAAGGTCAAGGGCTTTGACTCCTCAAAGGGTGCTGTTATTAAGGCATGGATAAACAACGAGGTTAAGCCTATTCCTATCGTAGGTAAGCTTATGGCTACCGTTATCGAAAAGGCGCTGTTTAATGATAAAGTAAATGTAGACACAATGGATACGGAAGAAATTGTAGACCTTGTTATTAAGGCACTCGGTTCCGATTCTATTCTTGCTGACTATATCGAGGCGTACAGCGGAAAGTTGGTTGATTCACTGAGAGATTATCTCGACCGTATCAATTCTGTAGTTCACTGCGTGCTCTATGACTCCACAGGTGAGCAGGTTGCAGACGACTCTGTTCAGTTCGTTGTAGAAAAGAATGAAGAATGGTATGCTAATTTCCTCCCCAACGGTACACACATTACCAACAAGTCCCAGATTGCCGAAACTCAAGCAGTGGGCAATACTGTACAGCTCTATGCTCTCACTACCCCTCAGAGACTTCAGTTCGGTACACTGTATTCCGTAAAATCCACATCTATCTTCTCCACCGGCAAGGTAGTAGCTACAGTTACAGACGGCGGTCTCGTTACATTCAAGAACAAAGGTACCGTTACTATCATGGCTTCTCCCGATTCGGAGCAGGTTATCAACAATATATTAAAGCTCGTAAACTATTTTTATAAGCTGGAAAATACCGGCACGCTCAATACCGACAAGATTGCAAAAATTCTTATTGAGTATATGGGACTCGACATTAACCGTACTGTTTTGGCAGGTATTCTCGACGCTTGCTTTGCTATATATAAAATAGTGGGAGACACGGCAGATCCGGTTCAGCTCACTGCTACGGCTGTAGAAATTCTTTCTAATCTTATATTGCAGATGGTATATAATGATTCTATTACATTCACCGTAGTAGATTCCACACCTATAGACAGCTTTGATATCGACGGTGTACTTTCGGTAAAAGAGGGTGCACAGACGCAGCTCCAAATTACTAATGTTCAGCCGTCTACAGGCAATATGAGCGACATTGAGTGGAGCTCATCTGACCCATCGGTTGCAAGCGTGGACCCAAAGACCGGCATTATCACAGGTCTTGACGCAGGCGGTGCTCTCGGCTCTCTTTCCACAAAAGAGGTTACTATTACCGCAATTTCTACTACTAACAAGGTAGAGAGGCATGTTACGCTTACTGTCACCGGCAAAACAGGAAAGTATTTGTCCGGTGCAAAGATTAACGGCGACAGCTCCGTCCCCATAGGCGGCGAGGCTGACTATACATATACAGTATATCCTCAGCGTGTGGCAGAGTCTAAGAATCTGTACATTACATGGGGTATCCTTACCGGCGAGGACGAGGACGGTAATCCGATTTATGTATGGGCTACTGACGAGGAACCGGCTAAGGACAATGTTGGCCAGATTGATTCAAAGGGTCACTACACCGCTGTAGGCGGCGGTACTTCTACCCTTGCTCTTATGGCAAAGACGGGATATTATCTCTCAAACGGTGAGTTTTACGAAATCAGTTCAAAGACCGCTACTCTCGATGTTATGACGGGTATTCCGATTGATAACATCAATATCGAGGTTACAGGTGCCGCATCCGGCGGAACGGTCAATAAGTCAAAAGAGGTAGAAATCAACGGTCAAAAATACCAATATGTTACTATTCACAAAGGTGTAGGCGAGGCTTATGTAAACACCGGTGCACAGATTACTGCTACTGTTGAGCCTGCCACCGCTACAGACCAAAATCTTACTTGGGTAGTGGACAATTCGGATTACAATGTTGAGAAGTCCGAAGATACTCACCTCCTTACACTAAAGCGTAAGGCAGGCAAGGAGATAGCAGACACCTTCAATGTTTATGCAAAATCGTCCGATGGCAGAAAGGTATCCAATACTGTAACCGTCTGCGTAACCAGAAACTACGCTACGGATAACAAGATAGACCAAGAATCCATCACAATGCTCAATGGCGAAGCAGCAGACGCTACCCACACAATGACATTCAACGGCAGCTGGACAGGCAACGCATATGCTTGCTACGGTGCTAACTGGTACTCCTCTGACGAGGATGTATTCACTGTTGAGTCAAAGGGCAACGATAACAGCGACGCTGTGATTAAGGCTAATGATGTCGGCACAGCCACACTCTACTGCGTATCAACCGATGGCGGTATAGTGGACAGTTGCACAGTAACGGTTAAGCCTGACAAGCATATGCTCAAGCAGATAATCGACCTTTGCGACAAGACCATTGTTCTCCAAACAAAAGAGAACAAGCCTGATTATAAAAAGTATATGAGAAAGCTTGACCTTGCTTATTCTATTTACTATGAGCAGGATATGGCATCTCAGACTACAGTAGATACATATGCCGATGCGCTTTTGCAGGCGTTCATCAAGGTGGGTGGATTTGTCGGTATCAGCAGAGTAACCATACTCGGCACCAACAAGAGCGACCTCGACTCAAAGCGAGTTACGGTTAAGGTAGGTACAGCTAAGGATTACAGAAAGTACAGCTATGACCTAGACTTCAGTGCATACCCAACCTCATCTATGTACAGCAAGGTAGAGTGGAGCAGTTCAAACGACTCAATCTCTGTTGATAGGGACGGAATTTGCAGACCGACAAATAATGATGCTTGTACTGCTAACATTACTTGTACCGTTACAGATTACTCGGGTACTAAGGTGTCCGACACAGTGGCAGTATCTTTTGTTAAGACTTCCGCTACAGGCGTCACTCTGGACCAAACCGCTATAGAGGAAGCAAAAATCGGTGAGTCAGTCACTCTCAAAGCAACTGTTGCGCCTACAAATGTCTTAGGTAAGTCGACTGCATCTGTCCAGGATGTAACCTGGTATTCCACAAATACAAAGGTTGCTTCTGTAGACTCAAAAGGCGTAGTTACCTTCAATTACGGCGGCGATTGCATTATCGTATGTACCACTGTAGACGGCGGATATACAGCAGAATGTGCCGTTCATGTTGTTACAAATTATGATAATCTCGCACTCCTCATCACTCAGCTCAATGACCTTAACCTAAACGAGAACAGCTATTATCCCGAAACATGGGCGCCTTATGTTCAGGCTAAAAAAGATGCTGAGAATATGCTGGAAACTAAAGGTTACACGCAGGCTCAGGTTGATGAGATGTACAACACTCTCGACGAAGCGTATAAGGGACTTAAGAGATATGTTTATATCCAAAAAGTAGAGCTTTACCTTGACGGAGAGCCTACCTCAGACTTCTATCAGTGCGACCTCAGCGTGTTCACAAACGGACTCAGCTATAAGAACGCATCCATAGACCTTAAGGTTAGACTGTATCCTAACAACGCATCTTATGCAGCGGTTAGATGGGAGTCATCTACCACAGATATTTCTGTCTCCTCCGAAGGTAAGTGCTCACCTACAGCCAACAAGTCTTGCTACGGCAGAATCACCTGTACCGTTACCGACCATTTCGGAAATGAGTTCAGCGACGATGTTTGGGTATCATTTGCATATAAGCCTGTTACCGGCATAAAGTTATCCCAGTCGGCAGTCAGCGGTAACAAGGGTGACACATATCAGATGGAAAAGCCGGTTATCGAACCTGTAGGTACAAAAATAGGCAATAACTATGTCGGCGGCGCAAGCATCCAGGATTATTATTGGGAGAGCGCTGACGAAAATGTGGCTACTATCGATGAAAACGGACTTATTACATTTGTTTCGGCAGGCTCCACCGTTATCCGTTGTATCTCCTACGACGGCGGTATCACAGCCGAGTGCCGAGTTTCCACCGAGGGTGACCGTACCGCACTGAAGGCGGCACTCGAAAAATATGCCGATGTGGACTATACAAATTATGAGTACAGTTACGCTATGGCGTGCAAGGACGCTTATGCCGCTGCTCAAGAGGCACTGACAGATGTAACTATGAGCCAGGAGGCTATCGACAAAGCAGCGTCCGATTTGACAGAGGCAGGAGAGGCCATGGAGGCTCATCCTAATATCGCCGTAGACAGTCTTCTTATGAGCTATGAGACCTACAAGAAACCGTTGGTAGGCTCTACGTCTAAAGTGTCAGGCGGTAATATCGGAATCAACGATGCACTGTCTGTAAATCTCGACTCAAGCGATTACTCAAATTATAATGACTATAACTATGTAAATCTTACCGTGTCTACTCAGCCGGCTGACGCTATGTACAAGTCTCTTGTTTGGACAGTGGACGACAGTTATAAGATTAACACTAATATTTCCGACAGCACCATCACTCTTACTCCAAAGGATAAGGATAACGGTGCTTGGGCAAAGGTCACTGCCACCGCTACAGACTACTTTGGCAGAGTTACTGCACGCACAGCATATGTAGTGCTCAGTGACAATGTATGTACAGGTATGACCGTAAGCACAGAGTCTGTTACTCTGAACGCTACAGACAGCCCGTACCAAATCAGTCCTGCTCTCTCGGGCAGCCCTGAGTTTACTACAGTTCTTTACTCCTCATCTAATGAGAGTGTAGCTGTCGTAGATGCTAACGGTGCTGTTACTCCTAAGGAAAAGGGCGAGACAGTAATTACCGCAAAGACTCTCGACGGCGGTTATACTAAGAAGATTACCGTAAAGGTTTTGGCTGACTTCTCCGAGCTTGCCAAAAAGGTAGGCGACTATACAGAGCTTATCAATAATTCAAAGGGCAATTATGTTTATACCGATGAAAGCCTTGATGCTTTGACTCAAGAGGTAGCCGCAGCAAAGGCAATGGTTGATGAGAACAAGGCAACTCAGGCTCAAGTTAACGCTCAACTTGCTAAGTTGGTAGAGGCTTACAATAACCTTCAGGCTTATACTCCTGCTACCGGCGTAAAGATTGACCTTAATACCGACGGCAGCGAAAATGCAGAGGTAGTCAACGACGGCTACATCAGATATACCGGCGTTGCACTGAATGGCAAGAGTGTTCAGCTTAAGGCAGTAGCCGTACCGGAAAACAGCAGATACGCTACTGCAACGTGGAGCTCCGACAATGAGAATATTACAGTATCCTCAGACGGATTGGTTACTAATTCTACCGCTTCTCCCGGAGTTGCAAAGATTACCTGCACCGTAAAGACTGTATATGATGCAGAATATACTTCATATGCGTATGTATCGTTTGTTCGCAGTGGTGTTACTAAGGTAACATTCAATGACGAGATGATTTACGGCGCTCCGCTGGAGACTAAGAAATTGTCGCCTAACTTTATTTCGGGTACAGACAAGACCGAGATTAACGCATCGCTCAGCGATTGTACATATTCGTCTTCCGCTGAGAATATTGCATCTGTAGACAGCAACGGAAATGTTACGTTCCATACACAAGGTACAGCGATTATTACCGTTACTGCTCTCGACGGCGGTATCGTGGGCACGATAGAGGCTTATACCACTTGGGATACTTCAGCCCTTAAGTCGGCTCTCGACCAGGCTGACACTATCGAATATACAGATTATGCCTACGATTACGGCACAGCCTTTAAGACCGCTTATGACGAGGCTAAGACTGTTTATGCCAATATCAAAGCTACTCAGCAGGAAATCGATGATGCTTGTACAAAATTACAAGAGGCTATGACCAATCTTGAGAGCCACCCGTTCGTTGCTGCTAAGGTAGAGCTTAAGCACGGCGATACAGCTCTTGACAGCGGAACTATTTACCAGGTTGATGATAACGGACAGTTTGCTGTTTCTTATGATGTGAACAGTGACGCTATGTATAAGTCTATTGAGCTCAGCTCTAAGGACGAAAACGGTGTAACCTCTGAGGTTTCGGGCAACACCATCACATTCACAAAGACAGCTGACGGCACAGCATATGCTACTGTTGTGGCTACTGTTACAGATACCTACGACAGAGTTACTACCGTGTCCGCAACTCTTAAGTTGGTAAATGCGATAGTTAATATCACTTCTGTCAAATTGACCGCTGACGGAACCGAGTTAGACAGAACTTTGGTTAAATCCGGCTACGGCAGACTTTATACCACATTTAAGGATATTCAGCTCGGTTACATACTGAATCCTACAGATGCTACCGATCCTGTATCGGTTACTTGGGTCTCGTCTGCTCCTAACTATATTACGGTCAGTGACGAGGGCGTGCTTTCACTTACCGCAGCGGCTAAGCTGAAGGCTACCAATACTTCTAATATCACCTGTACTGTTACTAACAGTGACGGCAGCAAGATTTCTGCTTCCGTACAGGTTACAATTTCGAGATAATGAGGTATGTTTGTAATGCAGAATAATGTAAAAAAGTACATATCCTCACTGTTGGCATTATTGCTTGTGGTGAGCAGTCTTACTGTAGGGCTGCTCGCCTACGGTTCTGACCTTGTGACAATAAATGCTGTCAATTTCCCTGATGCAAATTGGCGCACCGTTGTTTCGCAGGAATATGACGAGAACGGCGACGGCTATCTTTCTGCCGATGAACGCAATGTTTATTCTATGAGTCTTTCCGGCTCTTTGGAGGATTATTGCGGCGTCGGTGCAAAGATTACCGATTTGACCGGTATTGAGTATTTCACCACACTTCGCAGGTTGTACTGTGGCGGTATCGGTCTTGAGACTCTCGATGTTTCGACATTGCCCAACCTTACACAGCTTACCTGCCAGGGTAATGCACTGACCTCACTTGTACTTGGCAGCAGCTCTACATTGACTTGGGTTAACTGTGCGTCTAACGATTTGACCTCTATTGATGTTTCGGGCTGTCAGGCACTTACTCGTTTGGATTGTTATTCGAATAACCTCAGCTCTCTTAATTTGTCCGCAGTAACAGAATTAGAGACTTTGGCTTGTCAGCAGAACAATTTGACTACTCTTGATTTGTCATCGCTCACCAAGTTGACCTCTCTCTACTGCTCCAATAATCATTTGTGGGAGCTTGACCTTTCGGCTAACAAGGCGTTGGGCGAAATCACCGCATATATGGTTGGCAATCAGTCTGTTGAGGCAGATGCAAGCCTGTCTGACAATGTGGCAGTTATTAGGCACAGCTTTTCTGCCGACAAAAATGTCGTTGCCACCTCTCTTGATTATAAGAATGATGACGGCGATACTGTTTTGGGCTACAATGCGGGTATGTTTTCTACTACCGATGCCGAAAAAATTGAGTCGGGATTTGACTATCAGTACAACACAGGCAACAGTAATGTGGCTTATATGCAGGTTCATATCAATTTGAATACTGATTTTTGTATGGTTAGATTTTATCTTGACGAGGGACTTGAGCAGTTCTATACAGCAAAGATGACTGACCGTGGCGGCTCTGTTACTTTGCCGGATATGACTGAAGAACCGGATTGCAAGGTGTTCAAGAGTTGGTCTGCCGACGGAAAGAATATTCAGGGCGATACAGATATTTACGCTCTTTGGGACGAAAATCATACTTATGAGTTCGTATCATTTAAGGACGGAAAGATTGATGTAAAATGCACCGTCTGCGGTGGGGAGAATACTATCGACTTTATGGATGTATTCAATTCTCAAGAGGGCGACAGCAACTATCTTGCAGGAGCAGATGTAGTTAAAGACGGTTGTATCAACGCAAAAGACTATGCTAAACTAACAAGAGAATAATTTAATTATTTAGTCATTATTACACCTCCGAAATCGGTTTTCGGGGGTGTTTTTCTGCGTAAAAAAGTGATTGCTTATAGTGATTGCTTATTTTGAAATGAGCAAAAGTGAGCACTTAGAGTTCGATTTTATTGCGTGTTGCACAAGGAAAACAGGTGAATATAGGCAGAATTAACGAGAATAATCGCTCACTATTGACCGTAAATGACTGATATTGTATAATTTAGTTACAACAAAGGTACCGGAGATGTTGATATGCTTACTACATACAGAAGAACGCAAATCTTAGAAATTTTGCGACAGCGAGGCTCAGCTACAGTAGCTCAGCTTGCCGAAATGTTCGGCACCAGTGAGTCTACTGTCAGACGAGACCTGATTGCTTTGTCTCAGCTCGGAAAAATAAATAAGGTCCACGGAGGCGCTACGGTGCTCTCTCAGGAGTTTTTGCACAACGAGGAGGACATAAAAGAAAAGTCACTCCACAATATAAACGAAAAGAAAGCCATAGCTCGCTATGCAGCGTCCCAAATAAATGACGACGATTTTGTTTTTATTGATGCAGGAACCACGACATACCTTATGGCAAAGTATTTGACCGACTCAAAGGCGACATTCGTCACTAACGGAATTGCTCACGCAAAGGAGCTTACAGCCAAAGGCTGCAAGGTTTTTGTTATCGGTGGTGAATTAAAAAACACTACCGAGGCAATTATAGGTTTAGTAGCAGCATCAAATTTGCAAAAATATAATTTTTCAAAAGCCTTTATCGGCACTAACGGTGTCAGCGAAAAGCAGGGATTCAGCACTCCCGACACGGATGAGGCGATGCTAAAGGCAGTAGCTATTGAACGCAGCTTTGTGACATATGTGCTTTGCGACAACACAAAGTTCGGCAAGGTGTCGGCAGTTACATTTGCTCCTCTTGATGCCGCCTGTATTGTGTGCGACAGATGTGACGATGAGGTAATCAAATCAAAAACAGTAATAAAAGAGGTGTCAATGTAATGGTATATACTGTTACTCTCAATCCTGCTCTCGATTATGTTATGAAGGTCGGCAAGCTCAGGTACGACGATATTAACAGAACCACGGCAGAAGAAATTTATTACGGCGGCAAGGGGATAAATGTATCCGTCATTCTCACTCGATTGGGAATACCGAACACGGCTCTGGGATTTCTCGGCGGTTTCACAGGAAAAAAGCTCGAAGAAATGCTGATAGCGGACGGTATTAACTGCGATTTTAACTACTTGCAGTCCGGCGATACGAGAATAAATGTAAAGATAAAAGCGGACACAGAGGTGGATGTAAATGCCTGCGGGCCAAAAATTACACCCGACGAGGCATCCACACTGCTGTCTAAGATAGATGCAATACAGGACGGCGACTATCTCGTTCTTGCAGGCTCGATACCTACCACCTTGCCCGATGACATTTATGAGCGAATTTTGGGTAGGCTTAAGGAAAAGAATGTCAGATGTGTGGTTGACGCTACAGGCGATTTGCTGATGAATGTGCTCAAATATGAGCCGTTCTTGGTAAAGCCTAATCACCACGAGTTAGGTGACCTCTTTGGAGTAGAGACAAAAACAGACGAGGATATAATCAAATATGCAAAAGAGCTCCAAAAGCTCGGCGCAAAGAATGTTCTCGTTTCTCGTGCAAAGGACGGAGCTATGCTCATAGATGAGCACGGCGAAAGCCACAAGATAGGCAATGCCGACGGACCTTTGGTAAATTCCGTAGGCTGCGGCGACAGTATGGTTGCAGGATTTGTGGCAGGTTGTATTCAGGAGAGCAATTATTCATACGCTCTCAAGCTGGGCTCTGCCTGCGGCAATGCAACGGCATTCAGCGAAGGATTGGCAACAAAGGACGAGATTATGCGAGTCTTTGTTACCGGATTTAAGAATTATAAGGTATAAAAATCAAGTCGAATTATTTTTGTAACAGGAGGGTTAATTATGAAAATCACAGACTTGTTGAAAAAAGATGCGATAGCCTTGAACACAGCAGTCGCATCTAAGAGCGAAGCAATAGATAAGATGATTTCGCTCCATAACGCTGTGGGCAACCTTTCGGATGTTGACAGCTACAAGGAGGCAATACTTGCCCGTGAAAGCCAAGGCACAACAGCCATCGGCGAGGGAATTGCAGTTCCTCACGCAAAATCAGACAGCGTAAGAACTCCCGGACTTTCGGCTATCACTGTTCCCGGAGGCGTTGACTACGGCGCTCCCGACGGAAAATCGTCCGACATTCTCTTTATGATTGCGGCACCTATGGACGGCGACCTGCATCTTGAGATTTTGTCACGACTTATGGTTATGCTTATGGAGCCTGAGTTTTGCAATGCACTACGCAATGCAAAGACAGCCGACGATTTCTTAGATATTATCGACAAAAAAGAGGCGGAAAAATATCCCGAGGAAAAGGCGGATCCGGCTCCTAAAAAAGATGGCTATAGAATTTTGGCTGTAACCGCTTGCCCGACCGGTATCGCTCATACCTATATGGCTGCCGAGGCTCTCGAAAAAGCCGGTGCAGAAATGGGATATCCTCTTAAGGCAGAGACTAACGGCTCAGGCGGCGCAAAGAATATTCTCACCAAAAAAGAAATAGAGGAGTGCGACGGCATTATTATCGCCGCCGACAAAAATGTTGAGATGGCTCGTTTCGACGGCAAGCCGGTAATAAAAACCTCTGTTTCCAACGGTATCAACAAGCCCCAGGAGCTTATCCAAAAAATTGTTGACGGCAAAGCTTCTGTTTATCACGCAAACGAAGAAGAAAGGGCATCGGCTGATGATGACGAAAAAGAAAGCTTTGGACACAAGCTGTATAAGCATCTGATGAACGGTGTATCCCATATGCTCCCGTTCGTAGTAGGCGGCGGTGTTCTCATTGCATTCGGTTTTCTTATTGATACAATCGCAGGCAATGCAGATGTCGGCGGTACATTCGGTTTTACTAATCCGGTTGCATCCGTAATATTCTGGATAGGTAAAGCAGCATTTGCTCTTATGCTTCCTGTTCTTTCGGCATATATTGCACAGTCTATTGCAGACCGTCCCGGTTTGCTGCCCGGTTTCGTTGGCGGTGTATTTGCCGCAAGCGGTCACACCTTCCAGAGTATGATTGACGGTGTTAATTCGGGCAATGGACTCGTAGGCGACAACAAGGCTGTATCAGGTTTCCTCGGTGCATTGTTCGCAGGTTTTGTGGCAGGTGTGCTCGTAAATCTGTTAAAGAAAGCGTTTGCTTGGATGCCAAAGGCTATGGACGGTATTAAGCCCGTATTCATTTATCCGCTTTTGGGTACACTTCTTATGGGATTGATTATGGCAGGCGTAAACCCTGTTATCGGTCAGCTCAATACACTTCTTGCTAACGGACTTGAGAGTCTCGGCACAACCAGCAGACTTCTCCTTTCTATCGTTCTTGCGGCTATGATGGCTACAGATATGGGCGGCCCGTTCAACAAGGCTGCATATGTTTTCGGTACAGCTGCAATATCCAGCGGCGACACTTGGATTATGGCTGCCGTTATGATTGGCGGTATGGTTCCTCCTATCGCAATCGCTCTCTCCACTACATTCAATAAGAAAAAGTGGACAAAGGAAGAACTTAAGAGCGGTCCGGTCAACTATCTTATGGGACTCTGCTTCATCACAGAGGGTGCAATCCCTTACGCTGCATCTGACCCGCTTCGTGTAATTCCTTCTTGTATGGTAGGTTCGGCAGTAGCAGGTGCACTTACATCTATATTCAATGTAACCTGTCCTGCTCCTCACGGCGGTATCTTCACATTTATCGTGTGCGACCATCCGCTCCTCTATGTTGTTGCTCTCGCAGCAGGCTCGATAGTAGGTGCGCTTATGCTGGCGCTCCTTAAGAAAAATCAGCCAAAAAAGGCATAAAAAAATAAACATACTCAGGGGCGACATTCGCCCCTATGAGTGCGAAAAGAGAGGTAATCACTATGGTATCAAAAACTTTTACAATCACTAACAAAATGGGCTTTCATATGAGACCTGCAAATGTATTCGTTACAGAAATGACCAAATATGCGTCGGAGATAAATATCGATTTCGGCGGTAAAAAAATCAACGGCAAAAGCATTATGAACATTATGGCAGGCTGTATAAAATGCGGCAGCGAAATCACTGTAGAATGTGACGGACCGGACGAAAACGAAATGCTTGCAGCAGCTTCAAAGCTCATTGAGTCAGGTTTTGGCGAGGAATAATATCATTTGAGAGGGTGAGTGTTATGCTAAAGGGAATAGGTGCATCGCAGGGCTTCGGCATAGGAAAAGCTGTTGTTATCCGTGATATGAATTTGGACTATTCGGCAGTAAAATATACCTCTGCCGATGAGGAAAAGGCGAGACTTCACAAAGCCGTAGACGATTTTGTCGATGAAACAAAGGCACTTGTGGAGGAGCTGAAAAAGAATGCCGGCGACAAAGAGGCAGAAATTCTTGAGGGTCATCTCGTTATGCTCCAAGACCCGTTTATGCTGTCCCAAATGGAAGAGGGTATAGACGGTGGCTCTGTGGCAGAGTCGGCTGTAGACAGCGTTTGTACTATGTTCATCAATATGTTTTCGGGCGTTGACGACGAGCTTACCCGTCAGAGAGCCTCGGATGTAAAGGACATTAGGGACAGCCTTTTGCGTATCCTTTTGGGTGTTCAGTGCGTGGATATTGCGTCTGTACCTAATGGTTCTGTTCTCGTGGCAAAGGACTTTACGCCCTCTATGACCTCGCAGATTAACAAGGACAATGTGTCTGCAATCATCACAGAGGTAGGCGGTGTTACCAGCCACAGCGCAATTTTGGCTCGTGCCATGGGTATTCCGGCAGTTCTTTCTGTTATGAATGCTGTAGAAAAAATCAATGACGGCGATATTCTTATTGCCGACGGTTTTAAGGGAAAGGTCATTACTTCTCCTTCCGACAGAGAGCTGACAGAATATACCGCCAAGCAGGAGGCATATCTTAAAGAAAAAGAGAGCCTCAGCGAGTATTTTTCTAAGGAGACAATAACCAAATCAGGCGTAAAAAAAGCCGTTTACGGCAACATAGGCAAGGCAGAGGACGCCCAAAATGTTATCCAAAACGGCGGCGAGGGCATAGGACTTTTCCGCACAGAGTTTTTGTTTATGGACAGAGACCATCAGCCTACCGAGGAGGAGCAGTATGAGGCTTATTCCACGGTAGCTAAAACTATGGACGGCAAAGAAGTTATTATCCGTACCCTTGATATCGGCGGCGACAAAGCAGTGGATTATCTTAAGATAGAAAAAGAGGATAATCCGTTCTTAGGTCACCGTGCTATCAGATATTGTCTCGACAACCCCTCTCTTTTCAAAACTCAGCTGAGAGCAATTTTGCGTGCGGCTGTCTTTGGCGACATAAAGATTATGCTGCCCCTTGTCACCACTGTAGACGAGGTCAGACAGGCAAAAGCTCTTATTGAGCAGTGCAAGGCAGAGCTGGACGGCGACGGCCTCCGCTATGCCGATGCTCCCGTAGGCGTTATGATAGAGACTCCGTCAGCGGCACTGATTTCGGACTTGTTGGCTAAGGAAGTCAGCTTCTTTTCTATAGGAACTAATGATTTGACAGGTTACACAATGGCAGTAGACCGAGGCAACTCGGCTGTGTCCAATCTCTATGACGCTACCCAACCGGCTGTTTTGCGTGCCATAGAGATGACGATTAAGAACGCAAAGGCAGCAGGTATTCAGGTCGGTATGTGCGGAGAGGCTGCTGCCGATGAGCGCCTTATACCTAATCTTGTGAAATGGGGACTGGATGAGTTTTCGGTCACACCGTCCTCCATTCTCCAAACGAGAAAATATATCTGCGAGTGTGATTAGGCAGTTATAAGCCAAAAAACACAGCAAATATTTTCTTGACTTTTTAAATTTCTAAGTGGTATAATAACCACCAATCGAGCAGTTTTGATGCGTAAGTCCAGGTGATCTTGGACTTACGCATTATTTTTTTGAAAGGAATGGTGATTTTATGCCAAAAACAAAAGGACAGGGAGTTGTGTTTGGTATCTTTATGTCAATTTTTATGGCATATGGTATGGAGGTGTACAATGTTGCAATTAAAATGGGATATACTCTTATGCCCGGCGGACTTTCTAATATGAAAAACGAAGTTTTTTTAGAAGCGCTTAAAGAAGCAGCGTATATGTGGGTTTTTGTTTTTATATTTTCTAATCTGTTTGGAAATAAATTGGGACATAAGATTTCATCAAAAATCATTCAACCCGAAAAGGACAATCCGTTTTTATCACGCTGATGATTTCCGCCTGCACAGTGCTCGTTATGTGTCCTGCTATGAGTCTTGTGGCGACCGTGCTGTTCAGCTATATTTTTCAGCATAAACCTGTGACGCAGTTTTTTGCAATTTGGTTCGGTACATTGCTAAAGAATTTTCCTATGGCTTTGCTTTGGAATCTCTTTGCTGCCAGTCCTATTACAAGACTGTGCTTCCGCCGTATTTTCAAAAAACAGATGACCGACTGACCCTGACATAAGACCATGGTAATGCACAGCCGCAAAATAACTACTACGGTATTATCGGGCACAAAGGCGATATGGTTTGCTATTAACATAAAAACAGCGTTGATACTTACATCAACGCTGTTTATCTTTTTTCAAACTCTTTTCCGGTTATCAGATAATTTATTGATACATTAAAATAGTCGCTCATTTTCAATAGCATATCGAGTGACGGCTCTCTTTTTCCGTTTTCATAATGGGACAGCGCCTCTCGTGATATGTTCAAATCCATAGCAACTTTTTGTTGGTTTAGATTTCGTCGTTTTCTTTCTCGTTTTAATCCTATCATAAGTCAATACTCCTATTGACTTTATTGTAACAATCTGTTACAATAATTATGTTACATTATGTTACATAATAAACAGAAAGGAGGAAAAACGATGGGAAAATACACAGAACAATCATTACAGCCGGGTGAGCAGGTGATTTATGAGGCGAAAATCAATATAGTACCAAACATTGTCAGAGCAGTAGTTTTTTGTTTTACATTAATTTGGCCTATTATTGAGATTATCGCTATCTTAATTAAAAGAAAAACTAATGAGCTCGCTGTGACAAATACCAGAGTTTTTGGCAAGACAGGTATCATCAGCACAAAACAGATGACAAGTCCGCTGGAGCAGGTTCAAAATGTGTCTGTAGATACAACATTTTTTGGCAGACTGTTCAAATATTCCACAGTTAAGATTACGACCACAACAGGCGTATATAGCTTTAATATTATGAACGGCGATGAATTTTCTTCTGTTGTTATGCAACAGACAGAGCAGAAGAAAAAAGATGAGATGGACATTCAGGCACAGAAAATGGCACAGGCTATGGTAAATGCACAGCCGCAAAACAACTGAGGACGGTTACAGACGATCTACAGCAAATGAGCAGGGAGTCGGTCGTTACTAACATAAAAACAGCGTTGATTTTTACATCAACGCTGTTTTTTAGTAAGTCATAATCATTTTGAACTCTTGGGATTTTAGTATGTCGAGCAGGTCGTGATTGTTTTTGATGGGGGAGGTGGTAATTATTCCGCCTCGTGCGAGATGAGCCGGTGTATGAAAATCGGAGCCAGAAATCATCAGTTTGTGGTTCTCCTTAGCCCATTGGTATGCCTTATCATTAGATTTTTTGTCAGTTTTGCCGTTGTACACCTCTACACCGTCCAAAAGGTCGGGGTTACAACGAGTGATACATGGGCGGAAGGGGTGCGCCTGGTAGAGCAGATAGCCTGCTTTATGTACCTCACGGCTCATTTTCTTTTCCCACCATGCCATCATATTGCCTTGTTTCAGCAACCATTCTTCCTCAACTCCATAGATAAGGTAGTCGTTGGCAGTGGCGTAGTGACGCAGCTCTAAGCCCAACAGAACAGTAAAGTCATCTGTCTCATACTGCTTCATCTCTCTGTAGGAGCGGAGATAAAAGTTCATGCATCTTTGGGGCGCAAAGTAGTTGTGGTTATAAAAGGTAAGGGGACTGTAGTGGTCGGTGAGCACAATACCGGAGTATCCTGCTTCCCTGTACAGCCGCATTATTTCTTTTGGCTTTACTCTGCCGCATTGGCTCACAGGACCTGTGTGGCAGTGCATTTCGTATTTGTATTCCATCAGTAATTTGTCTTTCTGAACATATTTGATATTTGCTTTGCAAGCAGTGGATAGTGGTCGAGCTTTGAGTCATAGCGAAGCATTTCCTCGGCACACTCACGACATTTGTTCAGCGTGTCCATATCCTCCAGCATATCGGCAATAACGAGATTGGGCAGGCCGTGCTGCCTTTTGCCGAAAAAGTCGCCGGGACCTCTTGTCTTAAGGTCATAGTCAGCTATTTTGAAACCGTCGGAGGTGCTTTTCATCAGTTTGAGCCTCTCTTTTGCGGCATCGCTCTTTGAGTCGGATACAAGAATACAGTAGGATTGGTCACTGCCTCTGCCCACCCGGCCTCGCAGCTGGTGGAGCTGTGACAAGCCGAATCTGTCGGCATTCTCTATCACCATAATAGTAGCATTAGGCACATCTACGCCTACCTCAACCACTGTGGTAGAAACAAGTATATCCACTTCGCCTCGGGCAAATTCGTCCATGATTTTGTCCTTATCTTTCGGTTTCATTTTGCCGTGGAGCAGTCCCAAACGATAGTCTGAAAAAACATTGTTTTTCAGCCCCTCGGCATATTCTGTGGCAGGTATAAGTTCGCTTTCGCTCTCCTCCACAAGAGAGCAGACAATGTACGCCTGATGCCCCTCGGCAATGGCTTTTTTGATGAATTTGTATATCCTTTGGTGATAGCCGGAGTTCACCACATCGGTGCGTATCTGCTGTCTGCCCGGCGGCAATTCGTCCAGTATGCTGATACTCAGGTCGCCGTAGATAATCAGTGCAAGAGTTCGTGGTATGGGAGTTGCACTCATTACGAGCAGATGGGGGTCGTCGCCTTTCATAGCCAGGTTTGTTCGCTGTTCAACACCGAATCGGTGCTGCTCGTCGGTGACTACCAGACCTAAGCTCTTGAACTCTACATCGTTTTGTATTAGGGCGTGAGTCCCCACTATTATATCTATTTCGCCGTCTATCAGTCGGCGCTTGATTTCTTTTTTGTCCTTAGCTTTTGTGGAGCCGGTCAGCAGCTCTACAGTCAGTCCTGTGCTCTCAAACAGTTTAGACAGTGACTCATGGTGCTGATGAGCTAATATCTCGGTAGGCGCCATCATAGCAGACTGATAGCCGTTTTTGGCTACAGTGTACATAACTGCCGCTGCTACTGCGGTCTTGCCGGAGCCTACATCGCCCTGGATCAGTCTGTTCATCGCTTTTTCGCTTTGCATATCCTTTATGCAGTCGGCTACGGCTCGCTTTTGTGCTCCTGTCGGCTCAAATGGCAGCAGGTTATAAAATTCTGCCGTGCAGTCACGGCTGATTGGTATATTGTTTTTTGTACTCTTTTTTGTCTTTAGGAGCATAAGGCCTAATTGGAGAGTCAACAGTTCTTCAAATATCAGCCTTTTTCGTGCTGTTTGGATATTTTCTTCACAGTCGGGAAAGTGTATCTGCTTATTGCAAAATCGAGAGAGCACAGTCCGTATTTTTTCATAATACTCTCGTCGAGGGTTTCATCAAATTCGTCAATCTTATCCAATGCGGCTGCCATAACCTTGGATATTGCACGAGAATTTAGATTTGGTGTAGCGCTGTATATGGGGTGGATACCCACTGCTGTAGCGACAGGTTCAATTATCGGAGCCGACATAGACGCAGAGGTAAAGCTCCTCTCCACCTTGCCATACAGCACATATTCGTCAAATGTACGCAGTGACTTTGCGAGATATTTGTTGTTGAACAGAGTCACATGAATGACATTGCTCCCGTCGGAAAAATTGCATTTGTACAGAGTCATGCCCTTGCGTATCATAGACTCCTTTACAGGAGTAATCATGGTGGCACGGATGAATGCAGGCTCATCGGTCGGTGCATCTGACACAGCTACCGTTTTGCTCCAATCTTGATATTTTCTTGGATAGTAATGAATAAGATCATCAACAGTGTAAATGCCCAGTTTATTAAAAAACCGGGCTCTTTTTTCTCCTACACCTTTTATGTATTGAATATCGTATTCATCAAAGCTCATTTTATTCCACCGATATCATATAGTAATAGATGGGTTGTCCGCCGTTGACTACTGCTGTCTCTACAGCGGTGCCGTATTTTTCTTTCAGCAGTTCTTCTACCTTGGTTGCTTCGTCCTCGGTAGTGCCCTCGCCGTAATAGAGCGTTACAATGTTGCTCACTCCGGGCTCAAACATTTTTGATGCGGTTTCAAAGGCAATTTGTTCCTTGTCGTCGCCGACATATTCGATACTGCCCTCGGTAATTCCCATTATTTGACCTTGTTTGATTGGGGTGCCGTTTACCTCGCTGTCTCTTGCGGCAAAGGTGACCATACCTGTTTTTGTGGCCTTTATAGTTTCGGAAATTGTCTCAAGATTTTCTTCTTCAGAGCAGGTCTCGTCAAAAGCGAGCATCGCACTGATACCCTGAGGCACGGTCTTTGTTTCGATTACGACGATTTTTCTGTCCTCTGCCAGAGGAATTGCCTGCTGTGCCGCCATAATAATATTTTTGTTGTTAGGCAGTACGAACACAGTTTTTGCAGGTGTTGACATAACAGCGTGCAGTATGTCGTCTGTGGACGGATTCATTGTTTGTCCGCCGGACACTACCGTATCTGCGCCTAGGTCCTTAAAAAGCTGAGTCAGTCCGTCACCTGCACATACTGCCACAAAGCCGTAGTCATTTTCGGGCTTTGCCGTCTTAGGCTCACTCTTGACCTCTGTTTTGTTTTCCTCGTGCTGACGGCGCATATTGTCTATCTTGATATTGTACAGCTGACCGTATTTCAGCGCAGTTTGTATAACTGTGCCCGGGCAGTTGGAGTGAACGTGCACTTTGATTATATCGTTATCGTCTACTACTACCACACAGTCGCCGATAAGCTCAAGGTATGAGCGCAGCTTTTCGGGGTCCTTCTCTTTTGAGTTTTCTTCTTTTGCTATGAGAAATTCACTGCAATAGCCGTATTTGATTTCTTCATCGCTTTCTTTTATTGCTGTGGCACTTTTTTCGGTCTCGCCCTCTGTTTTTGACAGGATGATGTTCTTGCCGAACACACTCTTTATGCCCTCAAATATGAGTACAAGTCCTTGGCCGCCGGCGTCAACGACACCTGCTTTTTTAAGTACAGGGAGCAGCTCCGGTGTCTCTTGCAGGGCAACTTTAGCTGCTTGGAGAGCCGCATTGCAGACTTCTAATGGGTTGTCCTCGATGTCTGCTATGTCCTCGGCAGCCTCAGCCGCTTTGCGAATGACAGTGAGTATTGTGCCCTCGGTGGGCTTCATTACTGCCTTATATGCGGCGTCTGTGCCGGCTCTGAATGCTGCCGCCACTGCTTTTGAGTCAGCGGAATCTAAGTCTTTGAATGCTTTTGAAAAGCCTCTGAAAATAAGAGACAGAATAACGCCCGAGTTTCCTCTTGCACCTCTGAGCAAAGCCGAGGCACATCTTTTTGATACATCGGCAATGGTGCTGTCGTCCGGCATCTGCTCCACTTCTTTAGCGGCTGCGGAAATAGTCATCGACATATTGGTGCCGGTATCGCCGTCGGGAACGGGGAAAATATTGAGAGCGTCTACAGCCTCTCTGTTGCTGTTTATATTATTTGAGGCGGAAATAATTCCGTCACGAAACATAAGTCCTGTAATCATATCCTGTTATTCCTCCACCTAATTCAGTCCGGCTATATGCACGTTTACTTCGGACACATTCAGTCCTGTGGCAGATTCTACAGAATATCTGACCTTGTGTGTAATACTGTCTGCGATAGCGTTTATGTTTACGCCGTATGACACTGCGATATAGAGGTCTATTATCAGTGCACCGTTTTCACTCTTTACGATTACACCTTGGTCTGTGGTGTCAAAGGCTGCATTTTCCATTTTATTTTTTATCACGGATTTCAGACTCTGGTACGGATTTGAGCTTACCATTCTCGTTACGCCGAAACAGCTTTGAGCCACGTGTCCCACCAGATGAGAAAAATAATTGTTCGTGATTTCGATATATCCGTTTGGATTTTCATACTTTATCATAAAATAACCTCCGTATCAGTCGCAGTACCAATCCTCTATGTTAGAGAAATAGTTGTTTACATATCCCTGCATATCTCCGTGCAGTGACTTTGAGTAGCATATCATACCCTGTCTGTACAGCACAGGAACAAAGGGGATTTCCTCCGAAAATTTCAGCATAAAATCGCCGATTTCCTTTTTTCCGTTCATATAGTTTGAGTATGCTTTTGCGGTCTCACATTTCTTTTGGTCTATGCCATAGCTTGTGGTTCCGCCCTTTGAGAAAAAGCTGAACAGATTCATATCATCTGTAACGCCCGTCTCACCTATATAGATATCAAAATTTCTCTTTTTGACATCCTTTTTGTAATCCTTTGATTTTTCTTTGTTTATGCTGACCTTAAAGCCCACTGCCTCTAACTGTTGCTTTATTAGCTTTGCCGCCGCAATTCTGTTTTGATTGTCCGAGGTGAGTATTGTCAGCTTTAGGCGGGACTGCTTTACGCCGCTTTGCGCAACTGCCTGCTTAGCTGCAACGGTGTCCGCCGTGGCAGAAAATACCTTTGTGGATTTTCCCTGCTTAGAGGATGGATTGAATACCGATTCGGCACTTTTGCCGTAGCCTTGATACGAACTTTTTACCAGTGTGTCTCTGTCGATAGCCAGCGATATTGCTCGGCGAATATTTACATTCGATACAATAGATGCCTTGTAGCAATTCAGGCCTAAATATACAAGATTGTTCAGGCTTACCATCTTTTTGTTGCATTGCAGTCTCACATTGTCGCCTTCGGACAGATCACGGTAGGCATATGTTATGTTGCCGATATTCACGGCATTGTCAATCGATTCGCTCGTCGGTACATTCACCAGAGTGATTTCTGTGAATCTCGGCTTAAAGTCAGGATGCTTTGTGTTCACCTTCAACTTAACCGAGCCGCCGCCCTGCGAATATTTGTATCTGCCGCTTCCTATGGGGTTGTTGTCTTTGTCTCGCTTTGCACTTGCGATAGAAAAGGTCAGCAGATTGTGAGCGTTAGGGTTAGGATAGCTCAGCGTAAATTTAATTTGATTACTGTCTATTGCACCGGCGGACTTGATGGCTTTTAGCTCATTCTTCCACCTGGGAGACTCTTTTGCCGAGTAAAATGAGGACACAACATTTTCGGCTGTGAGCTGCTTTCCGTTAGAAAAGACTATGCCGCTCTTTATTACTACAGTCAGTGTGGTGCTGTCGGTGTATGAGTAGCTGACAGCTATGTTAGGTTGAGCCTCATATGTTTCGTCCAGTGTGAACAGGGAGTCAAACACAAGGTCAGATAGTATTTGGTTGTTCAGAGTTTTCGACTCAAAAGGGTCGAGAGAGTCGGACTGAGAATAGCTCAGCTTAAAGCTGGTGGTATCCTCTGTCAATTCTGTTGTGGTTTGGGTTACAAGCTGGTGGTCATTGCTGTTACTGCTTTGACCGCAAGCGGAAAATATTGTTCCGATCAATGCAGCCGCAAGGAGCACCGCCAATATTTTTTTAGTCATCTTCTGAATCTTTCCGTTCTTATGGTTTTGCCGCTTTTGTCGTCTATTTCGAAAAAACAGCCCTCTACAGTACATTCGCCGTCCTCGTTAGCAAAACGGACAGGCATATTGGTACGCATTTTTTGGATAGCTCTGTCGGGAGCTACACCCAGTACTGAGTGATATGTGCCGGTCATACCTAAGTCGGTTATATAGCCTGTTCCCTTAGGCAATATTTGTTCGTCGGAGGTCTGCACATGGGTATGCGTACCGAACAGTGCCGACACTCTGCCGTCGAGATAAAAGCCCATTCCTCGCTTTTCACTTGTGGCTTCGGCGTGAAAATCGACTAATATTATTTTTATTCCCTCTGCCTTCAGTTTTTCGATTTCTTCGTCTACTGCGTCAAAAGGATTTTTGTTATTGTCCAGATATACTACGCCTTGCAGGTTGATTACGCCTAGCCTCTTTGAGCCCATATCGAGTATGGTACTGCCTCTGCCCGGCGCACTTGAATGAAAATTACACGGCCTAATGATAAATTCGTTTTCATCCAAAAAATCATATATTTCCTGTCTGCGCAGTGCGTGATTGCCGAGCGTGATAACATCTGCTCCGCTGTCAAAAATATGCCTTGCACTTTGGGGCAGTATGCCGTTGCCTACAGCTGAGTTTTCACCGTTTACTACCACTGCGTCGGCTGAATATTCTCTTTTTATTTCCGGCAGTGTGTCTCGCAGATATTCGCATCCCTGCTTGGACACCACATCGCCTATTGCTATTATTCTCAATTCTACACCGATTCTATGTATTATAATTTAATCTATTATACTATATTACAGAATTAAAAACAATAGCAAAATCCTCCCTTAATACTTCTTGCAAAAAAGTTTACAATGTGTTATGATTTTAGACGGAACTAAAACGGAGGCGATATTATGCACGAGTCAGGTGAGATGTACCTTGAGACCATATATGTTTTGTACCAAAAGAAACCGGATGTCCGCTCTATCGATGTGGCAGAGTATATGGGATTTTCAAAACCCAGCGTCAGCAGAGGCGTTAGTATCCTAAAGCGTGACGGTTATCTCACAGTCGACCCTAACGGTTATCTTGAGCTTACCGATTCAGGTTTGGATTTAGCAAAAAAAATATATGAGCGTCACACAATTCTTACTAAGATGCTGACCAATATCGGCGTTGCTCCCGATATAGCCGTTCAGGACGCCTGCAAGATGGAACATGTCATTTCCGACGAAACACTGAATGCTATAAAAAAGCATATCGGTGCATAAATATAAAAATATTTTTTACAAAAAATAACGCACATTCCTATTTGGAATGTGCGTTTTGTATATTCTTATTTCATATTTCTTACTTCGTCGAAAGCTTTTGTTACCTCGTCGTCCGGAGCTTTTGTTGCCAGAGATACGATAACATTTACTGCCAGACCTGTCAGAAAAGCAGGGAGCAGTTCGTAGATATTCAGTATTGGAGAAAGCTTTGCTATTCCATACTTCCACAGGAAAACCATTATACCTGCGGCAACCATACCCCATATAGCGCCGTTTTTGTTGCTTCTGCGCCAAAACAGCGACAGCAGAACTACAGGGCCGAAGGTAGCACCGAATCCTGCCCAAGCAAATGACACGATACCGAATACAGAGGAATTTTGATTCCAAGCGATGAATACACCGATTATTGATATTATCACAAGTGTGAGGCGTGCAACGAGCATTTTGTTCTTTTCGCTGATATTAGCCTTGAACAGACCGCCGATAACATTTTCGCTCGCTGCCGAAGAAGCGGCGAGGAGCTGACTGTCGGCTGTAGACATTGTGCTCGCAAGTATGCCTGCCAGAATAATTCCGGCTGTAAACGCCAGTGCTACACCGTGGGTGGACATATAGTTTGCAATTTGTACTATTACGGTTTCGCTGTCTTTGAATGCAGGGAGTACATTTTCTTTTACTAATGCCAGACCTACTACACCGATGAATACTGCTACTGCCATAGATATTACTACCCATACTGTAGCAACACGGCGAGAAGTTTTTATTTTGTTTGGATTTTCGATAGCCATAAATCTCAGGAGAATGTGTGGCATACCAAAGTATCCGAGTCCCCAAGCAAGTGTGGATATAACAGGTATTGCGCCGAAACTGCCTGCCTTGCCCGTCACTGCGTCGTGACCTTGGAACATATTGAGATAGCCTGCCAGATTTTGTGCATTTTCTGTGACAGCTTCAATACCTCCGGTTTTTACTATGCCGAAGATAAGTACGATAATCAGTGCAACGGACATTACGATAGCCTGAATAAAGTCGGTTATTGATGCCGCATTGAATCCGCCGAGGGTTGTGTAGCCAACTATTACTACAGCCGAGATTATCATAGCTGTGTGATAGTTCATACCGAACAGGGTGGCAAACAGCTTGCCGCAAGCGGCAAATCCCGATGCGGTATATGGCACGAAGAATATTATAATCATAATTGCCGCAATGCCCATCAGTACGTTCTTTTGGTCATTGTATCTGCGTGAAAAGTAGTCGGGAATAGTGATTGCACCGATATGGGCTGTGTATTTTCTCAGCCTTTTTGCTACTATCAGCCAGTTGAGATATGTACCGATTGCCAGACCGATTACTGTCCAGCTGACCTCTGCCAGACCGGATGCAAGAGCGAGTCCCGGCAGTCCCATCAGCAGATAGCTGCTCATATCCGATGCTTCGGCGCTCATTGCCGTTACTAACGGACCTAACTTTCTGCCGCCCAGGTAGAAGTCGCCTACATTGTTTGTTTTTTTAGAATATATGACGCCGACAGCGATTACACTTGCGAGATAAATCACTATGGCGACCATAATACATATTTGACCGCTTGTCATACTAGTTCCTCCGATAAAAGTTAAATACAGTTCATAATACCATAAACACGGAATAAATGCAAATTTTTGTTATAGTTATACATTTTTCTGTATATTATTCTTTTTTGCGAGGGACAGAAAATATTTATGCTTTTTGAGATATATTATCGCCAGAGGTATGTCTGCCAGCAGCCACGCCGCCGGTGCCGCATAGCATACCGCCTTAAAGCCAATCAGCGGTGTGAACACAAATGCCACTGCGATTCTGCCGAAAAATTCGCCTGCACCGGCTATCATATTTGAGTAGGTGAAGCCTAATCCCTGCAGTGTGTTACGCAGTACAAAAAGTATTGCCACCATAGAGTAGCATTGTGCTGTTGCAAGTATGTATTCCTTTGCGGCGGACATAATTGCATCGTTGTTTTCTGTCATAAACAGTCTCACCATAGGCGGCCCGATAAAGTACAGTGTCGTACTCATAGCCACCGAAACAAAAAGGTCAAGAATGAATATGTTTTGCACCGAATCGGTTATGCGGCGATAATTTTTTGCTCCGTAGTTTTGACCGACAAAGGTCTGGGTAGCCACTCCTAAGCCGGACATAGGTATGTTTGTCAGATTTTCAACTCGTCCTGCGGCGGTAAAGCCTGCAATAACATTAGCACCAAAGCCGTTTATTGCGGTCTGCATACACATTGAGCCTATTGCCGTGATTGTGAATTGGAGCGACACGGGTATTCCCAGCTTAATCTGCTCCCACATTGTTTTGAAATCGGGCTTTAGGTCTGCCGCAGTAATTTTTATATTTTCATTGCAGCGAAAAACATATACACCCGTCAGCACGGCGGCGATTATTTCGGACACAAGGGTTGCCCAAGCGGCACCCTCTACGCCCCACCCGAATTGCTTTACAAATAACAGGTCGAGGACAAAATTTACACCCACGCTTATCATAAAGAAATACAGTGGCTTTTTGCTTTCGCCCACAGCTCTTGATATAGCAGTGAAGTTGTTAGACAGCATTTGGAATGGTATTCCGAGATACAGCACATTCACATATCTTTGGCTCAAGTCGATTATTTCATCGGGAGTTTTTATCAGTTTCAGCAGAGGACGGGACAGCAACAGTGCTGCTGCCACAATGAAAATTCCTATTACTGCCGCTACTGTTACGCTTGAGCCTGAATAATGTGATACCCTGCGCTTGTCTTTTGCACCGAAAGCGTGCGCTACAGGGATGGTGAATCCGCTTGTCAGTCCAAAGGCGGCACCTATTACGAATGAATTTATTGCACCTACATTGCCTACGGCTGCCAGTGCATCGGTGCTGACATATCTGCCCACAATTATGTTGTCTACCAGGGAGTAATTATATTGAAGCAGTGACGACAGCATAATTGGCAAAGAAAAGATAATTATACTTTTTATAGCATTTCCGTTCAGCATATCCTGCTCTTTTTTCATAGTGCGCCTCCTTTTGTTTTTATGATATTATATACCTATATATCCGTCTGTCAATGATTTTAACAAAAAAAGAGCCTTGCTTTTGCAAAGCTCTTTTAAAATTTTATTTCTTCTCAAATCGTGGGTTGCCGTGAGTGTAGGTAGGCAGCAGTTTTGGCGAAACCATATCGGTTTCAATTCCGGCATTTTTTATTTCTTCCTCAAATTCATCTATATGCGAAAGTGTCAGCTTGCCGACTGATGTTTCTTTAGCCTTTGCAGATGCCTTTTGTCCTGCATTTCTGCCGAATACAATTATATCCAGCAGTGAGTTACCCATAAGTCTGTTTCTGCCGTGTATTCCGCCTACTGCCTCACCGGCTACATAGAGATTTTCTACTCCGGACATACCGTCGGAGCTGATATCGATACCGCCGTTTTGGTAGTGAAGAGTAGGATATACCAGAATAGGCTCTTTGCGTATATCTATTCCGTACTTGCCGAACATACGCATCATAGCCGGAATACGCTTCTCGATAGTACCCTCGCCGTTTTTCAGTTCAATCATAGGAGTGTCCAGCCATACGCCCACACCGTCATCGGTATGCACTCCGTTGTGTCTGTCGGAACATTCTCTGATTATTGATGCCGCAGATACATCACGGGTTTCCAATGGGTGCATAAATGCCTCGCCGTTTACATTTATTAGCTTTGCACCGAGGGAACGAACCTTTTCTGTTACCAGCGCACCGAAAATTTGCTCAGGATAAGCCGCACCTGTTGGGTGATATTGGAGAGTGTCGGCATACAGCAGTTTTGCTCCTGCACGGTATGCGAGCACCAGACCGTCAGCCGTTGCACCGTAGTGGTTAGAGGTAGGAAATCCCTGATAGTGCAGTCTGCCTGCACCGCCGGTAGCGATGATTACTGTCTTTGCACGGGCAACCATTATGTCGCCTGTCTCAATATTCAGCAGTACAGCACCTGCGGCTTTGCCGTTTTCATCTTTTATGATTTCGATTGCGGCAGTAAAGTCTACTATGGGTATCTGTCTGTTTTGTACTTCATCACGGAGCGTACGCATTATTTCTGCGCCGGAGTAGTCTTTTGCGGCGTGCATACGCTTGCGAGAGGTTCCTCCGCCGTGGGTGGTTATCATTGTGCCGTCAGGGGCTTTGTCGAATTCTACACCTAAGTCATTCAGCCATTGGATAGCCTCCGGTGCTTCGTTTACCAGCTTATACAGCAGCTCAGGCTTTGCGGCAAAGTGACCGCCGCCAAAAGCGTCTATATAGTGGATAGCCGGAGAGTCGTTAGGCTTGTCGGCGGCCTGAATACCGCCCTCTGCCATCATTGTGTTAGCGTCGCCCATGCGGAGCTTTGTTACTATCATAACGCTTGCACCGTTATTGTCTGCCTCGATAGCGGCAGATGCACCGGCTCCGCCACCGCCTATTATGAGAACATCCACATCATAGTCTACTCTGTTAAGGTCAATGTCGTCGGATTTGATACGGCTGTGTGCCTGTAGCAGCTCGGACAACTCGGTGGGTACTTTTTCACCTGCGTTTGGTCCGATTTTCAGCTTTCGGAACTGGTCCTCCTTGTAGTCCGGATGATATGTGGCGAGGAGTTTATCCTTTTCATCGGCAGTCATTCGGCGTGGCTCAAGCACAGCGTTTTCCGCTCTCTTTTCTGCCACCTTTTTCATTGAGTCAATCATTTCTTTGTTATACATTGGGCACACCTCCTTACTTTTCTATCTCTCTGTTGTTGTATAGCTCTTTTATTTCGTCAATAGGCTTTTGCATAAGGTTTTGGAGCAGCTCCTCAAAGGTGCCTTCCTTGATTTCCTGTACTTTGTTTTCGAGATGCTTGCTCTTTGGAGCGAGATATTTTCCGTTCAGTCGTCTCGCCAGCAGTGCAACCTGCGGATGCGATATTCCTGCCGGACAGCGTGACGAGCACACTCCGCACATTACGCAGTCAAATGACTCCTCGGCGCACTTTTCGTATTCGCCTCTTTGTGCATATGCAATGTATTGCATTACATTCAGTCCCTGTGTGCAGGCGTTTGTGCAGGCGTTGCATCCTACGCAGGAGTATATCTCGGGATACAGCTGCATCATTATCTGCTCGGTGGGCTTTATCTTTTCGATGTCATATACTTCCTTTACGAGAGGGAAGAATGGCAGAGTTGCTATGTACATATTGTCCTCGACTTTTGTTTGGCAGGCGAGACAAGCCTTCAGCTCTCTGTCGTCTTTAATTCTGTAGATTGTGGCACAGGCGCCGCAAAAACCGTTGCGACAGCCGCAACCTCTCTTTAGCTGGTATCCGGCGTATTCCATTGCTCCCATTATAGTCAGGTTCGACGGAACAGTGTACTTTTTGCCGAACAAAAAGATATTTACCATATCGTTTTCCATTTTATTGTCCTCCGTCTAATATTCGTTTGGCATTTCGTCAAGCTGGTCACATCTAAATACAGGACCATCCTTGCACACATATTTGTCACCTATGTTGCATCTGCCGCATTTTCCTACGCCGCATTTCATACGCAGCTCCATTGTTGTGTACACCTGAGTCTTGTCAAAGCCTAATTCAACGAGACCTGATAATGTAAATTTTATCATTATAGGCGGTCCGCAGATTACTGCTGTTTTGTTTGTGTCAAAGCCTAATTCTTTTACATAGTTTGGCACAAAACCTACGTGACCGTCCCATCCCTCTTGTTCTCGGTCGATGGTGAGATAGACATCTATTCCGTCGTCCTTGCACCATTCATCGATTATCTCCTTGTAGTCCACAAGGTCGTCCATACTCCTTGAGCCGTAGACAATATCTATCTTGCCGTAATTTTCTCTGTTGTCACGGCAGTAGTTGATTACGCTCCTGAGAGGTGCGAGACCGATTCCGCCGGCTATGAACAAAAGGTCCTTGCCCTTGAAATCACTTTCTACAGGAAATCCGTTGCCGTAGGGACCTCTGACTGTTATCTCTTGACCGACATCCATTTGGTGCAGCCATCCGGTCAGACATCCGCATTTTTTTATGCTGAACTCCATATATTCCTCATTGGTAGGGGAGGAGGTGATAGAGAACATACCCTCTCCGGCTCCCGGTACGGACAGCATAGCGCATTGTCCCGGCATGTGTTCAAACAGCTTTCCGCCTTCGGTGGAGTTCACCCTAAAGGTTTTTACATCGGGTGTGTCTATGCGAATGTCGGTTACTACTCCGATGCGTGGGATAAGTGTGTCGTTATTCATCTTTTGACACCTCCAATGCTTTTTCTACCTTTACTATATTCAGCGATACAGGGCATTTCTTTAGGCATCTGCCGCAGCCTACACAGCCGAACTCGCCGTCGTTGTTGTCCGGAAAATATACCAGCTTGTGCATAAATCTCTGGCGGAATCTCTCTACCTGAGAAGTTCTTGGATTGCCGTGTGCCATTTTTGTAAAATCGGAGTACATACAGCTGTCCCAGCACCTGAATCTCTTTATGCCGTTGCCTGTGTCGAACTCTCTTATGTCATAGCACTGACAGGTGGGGCATACAAAGGTGCAGGTGCCGCAGCCTAAACAGGATTCGCTGAGCCCTGCCCATTTTGGATTGTTGAAGTGCTCCAAAAGCTCTGTCTTTTTCATTCCCTCAAAGTTTACCTTTGACAGAGGCAGACGGTTGATAATTGTTTCAATAGCTTTTTTTGATTCGTTTACGGCAGTGTCATCTGTGCTTTTGAGCACGGATTTTATGCTGTCCAAAAGAGTGGCGCCCCTTTCGGTCTTTGAGTCTAAATATAATTCCTCGCCGAATATCCAAGCGGTTATGTCGCCCTCGGGATCGGCGGCATTTATGCCGAAACTGTGGCAAAAGCAGGTTTCTTCAGGTCTGTTGCAGGCCAGGGAGATTATTGTTCCGTGGTCTCGTCTGTTTTTGTAGTAAGTGTCCACAGGATCAGCCAAATATACCTTGTCGAGTATACTGAAGCTGCGCACATCACAAGCCTTTACACCAAAGATTACAAAGTCCTCGCACTCACTGCGTGTGTCTGTAATCTCTATCTTTTTGCCGTTCATTTTTATATCATAGAGATTTTCGGTCTGTGGGAAGAAGAAATCCTTGGCCGAACGGTTTGTGTTCAACCTTTCGCTGAGCACCTTGCCGTATGCATATTCTTCGTATTCGGTGTCAATATCGTTTTTGTCCACAGGTATGTACAGCTTTTGAGTCTGTGCTATTGCGCCGAAGAGGTCATCGATTTTGCTGAGCTTTATTTTGTACATCAGTCGTTACCTCCTCTTTCGTACACAATGCTCGGCTCACAGTCGTCTGCGTCAAAGCTGAGCATTGTCGGCTTTGAGTCCATATCCTCACCGGCTCTGTACTCACCGTACAGCTCGTCTGCGTCCTTTATGAATTTTCGGTTCAGCAGATGGAGCGGTATGTGCTGCGGACATACTCTGGAGCACTGACCGCAGTCTGTGCATCTTCCTGCCACATGAAAAGCTCTGATTATGTGGAACATATTTTCCTCAAAGCTGTTTGCAGCCGCCTTTTGTGCCACCCCTGAGTTGTCGTTGTCGAACACGCAATTTTCGCAGGTGCAGGCAGGACAAACATTTCTGCAAGCATTGCATCTTATGCACCTTGACAGCTCATTTTGCCAAAATTCAAAACGCTCCTCGGGAGTCATCTTTTCCAGCTTTTCCACCTCGTCAAAGCGAGTGCAGTCGGTGACAACCTCACCGTTTTCACCTATCATTTCGTCACAGACTACTACCTTTTTGCTCTTGCAGGACAGACAGCGCTCCGCCATAATTTCGTGCTTTGGTATCTCTGCACTGTCGCCGTAGATAGTTTCTACTCCTACAGCAGTTCCGTTGTCCTTTAGGTCGGATATTGCCGAATATCCCTTTTGTCGTATCTTGTCTGTGTCTGTTTTGCCAAAGCATTCTATGCCGATTGCATATATCTTTGTGCGGTCTACTCTGTGTTCTTTCATCAGCTGCAGCAGGCTGTAGGAGTCGCACGGCTTCAGGAACACAAGGATTTTGTTATCTTTTTTTGTTTCTTTGATTAAATATTTTGATATGTTAGCGTCGGCAAAGGTGTTGTAGACGAACTCGCTGTCTAATTCTTCTTCCGTATTGAACACGGCAGGGGTGGTGTCGTAGCCGAATTCTCCGGCTTTGCAACCCATTACTCTGTCTACGGTACCGTCTCGGAGGAGTTCCTTTGCACGCTTTATCATTTGTTCTTGCATCGTAAATCCTCCAATCTTTTGCTTTCACCTAAGTCGTAGATGGTCTTAACAAAGTCATTCATCGTTTCTGCAAATTTTTGACCTTCTGCGGCAGATACCCATTCTACTCTCGTCCTGCCTTTTTCTATTCCCAAATAGTCCAGCATAGAGAAAAGGAGAGTCATTCTTCTGCGGGCATAATAGTTACCGGTGGTGTAGTGGCAGTCACCCGGGTGACATCCGCACATAATTACACCGTCGGCTCCTCGCTGAAATGCACGGAGAATGAACATCGGATTTACTCTGCAAGAGCAGGGCACACGTATGATTTTTACATCTGCGGGATAGTTCAGTCTGTTCGTTCCTGCCAGATCGGCACCGGCATATGAGCACCAGTTACAGCAAAAGGCTACGATGGTAGGCTTAAATTCTTTGTTTTCTTCTATTTGCATATCGCATCTACCTCCGCCATAATCTGTTTGTTAGAAAATCCGTTCAGGTCCATTGCTCCGGACGGGCAGGCTACCGTGCAGGCGCCGCAGCCCTGACATACTGCCGGATTGACAGATGCCACTCTGCGTGTTGCAGTAGTTCTGTCCGGCATTCTAAACTCTTTGTCGATATAAGAAATTGCACCGTACGGGCACACCTTTTCGCATGCCGAACAGCCGTTGCACATCATTTCGTCACTGTGGGCAACACAGGGGTTGCAGGTCAGCTTGTCTTTTACTAACAGGCCGATTACCTTTGCCGCTGCGGCAGACGCCTGAGATACAGTTTCGGGTATGTCCTTAGGCCCTTGACACATACCGGACAGATATACTCCGGCTGTGGGGCTTTCTACCGGACGGAGCTTTGGATGAGCCTCGGTGAAAAAGTCATTTGTGTCCATAGAGGCTGTCAGTTTTGTTGCCAGTGAGCGAGCGCTCTTATCAGGCTCGATTGCTGCAGCAAGGACTACCATATCTGCATCTATATGCATCTGCTCATTAGTCAGCAAATCGGAGGCTTGTACCTTCAGCTTGCCGTTTTCGGGAACAACCTTGCCCACCATTCCTTTTATGTAGTGTACATTGTATTCTTCTACCGCTCTGCGATAGAATTCGTCAAAGTTTTTGCCCGGGGTACGCACATCTATGTAGAATACATATACATCTGTGTCCGGATATTTTTCTCGAGTCAGCATTGCATGCTTTGCGGTGTACATACAGCATACCTTGCTGCAATACGGCTTGCCCTTTTCACCGCCGTCACATCTTGAGCCTACGCACTGTACAAATACGATTGTCTTTGGGTGTTTTCCGTCCGACGGCCTCAGCAATGTTCCGCCTGTCGGTCCGGCAGCGTTCATCAGTCTTTCGTATTCCAGTGAGGTGACTACATCGGGGCTTTGAGAGTATGCGAACTCGTCGAATTTTTCGACGCTTATCGGATTAAATCCCGTGGCTACTACTATTGCACCGTATTTTGCGTCAACATATTCGTCCTTTTGGTCGTAGTCGATTGCCTTTACAGAGCACACTGTGGAGCACAGACCGCATTTTCCTGTCTTTAGCTTGATACAATAGTTAGGGTCGATTGTAGCAACCTTAGGCACTGCCTGTGCAAATGGAATATATACCGCATGGCGATTGTCCATGCCCAAATTAAACTCGTTAGGTACTTTTTTCATAGGGCATTTTTCGGTGCAAAGACCGCATCCGGTGCATATGTCTGCGTTGACATAGCGTGCCTTTTTCTTGATTTTTACATTGAAATTGCCTACGAATCCTTTTACATCTTCTATCTCGCTATATGCGTAGATATTGATTTTTTCATTTTGGGACGCTTCTACCATTTTTGGCGTCAGAATGCAGGCGGCACAGTCCAATGTAGGAAATGTCTTATCTATTTGTGCCATTTTGCCGCCGATTGTCGGCGACTTTTCTACTATATCTACCTCAAAGCCTGCTTCGGCTATGTCGAGAGCGGTCTGAATACCTGCGATACCGCCGCCGATAACAAGTGCTCTCTTTGTTACAGGGCTTTCACCGGCGGTGAGAGGTGTGTTCAGCTGTACCTTTGCTATGGCTGTTCTGCCTAATATTACTGCCTTTTCAGTAGCGGTTTCCATATCCTTGTGTATCCAAGAGCATTGCTCACGGATATTTGCAATTTCGACCATATACGGATTCAGTCCTACCGATGCGGCCGCTTTTCTGAAGGTGTTTTCGTGCATACGAGGGGAGCAGGAGCATATTACTACTCCTGTCAGATGATAGTCACGGATTGAGTCCTTGATTAAATTTTGTCCTGCCTCTGAGCACATATATTGGTAATCGGTGGAGAAAACTACGCCCGGCTCTTTTCCGAGAGCTTCGGCTACACGCTTAACATCTACTGTGCCGGCAATGTTGCTTCCGCACCAACATACGAATACGCCTATTCTTTGCATATTTTCTCCTCCTTACTTTTGATATTTTCTCATGGCACTGACTATTGCCTGCTGCGGCAAATCTTCGTCTAACAGTGCCGGAATGTCCTGGGGCTTGAGATGATTTTTGCCCTGCTGTCTGATTACAGCCAGACGGACAGCCTCTACTATCTTAGCCGGTTCCACACCTCTCGGGCAGCGCTCTACACAGGCAAAGCAGCTCAGACACTTGTACAGTGAGTCCGAGTTCATAAGCGGCTCAATATCGCCTTTTTCTACCATATACACGAATTGGTGCGGATGGTATTCCATCTCGTCGAATGACGGGCAGGAGGCTGTGCACTTGCCACAGCGCATACATTTCAGCGGATTTACACCGGAGGAGCGGATTATCTGTTCTTTCAGTTCGTCTTTGTTTTTCATATTCTCCCCCTTATTCTATACCCAATGCTTCTGCAAGCACTTCAGTAAAGTATTTTACGGGCATATCACCCTCGGCATTTTTGTTCAGGTTGTACATACACAGAGGACAGGCAGTGATTATCATTTCTGCCCCGTTATCCCTTGCGTTGTGCGTTACGGCAGTAGCCTTTTTCTTGGCACTGTCCTTGTCCTCGAGAGTTATGTATCCGCCGCAGCACTCATTGCGCATTGCATATGTTACGGGTGTTGCACCTATAGCTTTGATGAAATCTTCCATGATAGTAGGATTTTCGGAGTCGTCAAACTGCATAGCCTTGCTCGGTCTAAGCAACAGGCAGCCATAGTACGGTGCGATTTTTTTGCCCTTTAGAGGATTTACCGTTGCTTCTTTTATTTTGTCAAAGCCTATGCGGTCATGGAGCATTTCAAGATAGTGGAGGACTGTCGTCTCTCCCTTGTATTCCTCATTGAGACCTAAGTACAGATTGACTTTTTTTGCGCTTTCTTCGTCAGTCTGCATCATATAGTTTGTTTGCTTGATTACATTGTGACAGGCAGAGCATACCGTAACCAGCTCGTTGCCCTTTTCCTTTGCACTGTTCAGCGCACGGACGGAGGACAGCTTTGTGGCTATCTCGTCCTTTGCAGTGGGATATACTCCGCCGCAGCACTGCCAGTCGGGCAGTTCTTCTAATTCAGCATCCAACTTTGCCGCACAAAGTCGAGCGTATCTGTCCAGGTCTTTAGCCCTTGTTTTTAGGGTGCAACCGGGATAATAACTGAATACCATTTGCCATTTTCTCCTTTATCCAAGAATGTTTGTTATATCATTTTGCTCATACCATCTGTTCCGGATGGAATACCTCGTCGAATTTTTCTTCGGTCAAGAATCCGAGTTCAACGCAGGCTTCTTTCAGAGAGATGTTGTCCTTATATGCTTTTTTTGCTGTCTTTGCGGCATTTTCGTAGCCTATGTATGGGTTGAGAGCTGTAACGAGCATAAGAGAATTGTGCAGGTTAGCGTGCATCTTTTTCTTGTTTGCCTTTATTCCTACAGCACAGTTGTTGTTGAATGATACCATTACCTCGCTGAGCAGTCTGACAGATTGCATAAAGTTGTAGATTGTTACAGGCATAAATACATTCAGCTCAAAATTGCCCTGACTTGCGGCAAAACCGATAGCGGCGTCATTGCCCATAACCTGCACTGCCACCATAGTCACAGCTTCGCACTGTGTCGGATTTACTTTGCCCGGCATAATTGATGAGCCCGGCTCATTTTCGGGGATAGAGATTTCGCCGAGACCGAGACGGGGACCGGAGGCGAGCCATCTCACATCGTTAGCCATCTTCATCAGGTCGCAGGCGAGCGCCTTAAGAGCACCGTGAGCGAATACAATTTCGTCCTTAGAGGTCAGTGCATGGAACTTGTTTGGAGCGGTGATAAATTTTTTGCCTGTGATTTCGCTGACAGCCTCTGCCACTGCGTCGTCAAAGCCGGTAGGTGCGTTCAGTCCCGTGCCTACTGCCGTTCCGCCGAGAGCCAACTCCTTTAGCTCAGGCAGTGCGATTTCCAGCAGCTTTCTGTCTTTTTCGAGAGATGCTCTCCAGCCGCTGATTTCCTGTGAAAATGTGATTGGGGTTGCATCTTGCAAATGTGTGCGTCCGCTTTTTACTATGCCCTCATTTTCTTTTTCAAGTGTCTTAAAACTCTCAATCAGCTTGTCGAGAGCCGGAAATACTTTGTCCTCGATTCCTACTACCGCAGCGATGCTCATAGCGGTAGGGAAGGTGTCGTTAGATGATTGCGACATATTTATGTCGTCATTTGGGTGGAGCAGTTTTTTACCTGCTATCTCGTTACCTCTGTTGGCGATTACTTCGTTTGCATTCATATTGGACTGTGTGCCCGAGCCTGTTTGCCATACTACGAGAGGAAAATGCTCATTCAGACTGCCGTCCATAACCTCATCACAAGCCTGCGAAATTGCTTTCAGCTTTTCATCAGTCATTTTTTCGGGCTTCAACTTGTGGTTAGCTATAGCCGCTGCTTTCTTCAGTACACCGAATGCGTGTGTGATTTCTCTCGGCATAACCTCAATGCCTACACCGATTTTGAAATTTTCGTGACTTCTTTCGGTTTGTGCGCCCCAGTATTTGTCCGCCGGCACCTTTACCTCACCCATAGAGTCATGTTCGATACGATAGTCCATAAATTTTACCTCCGATATATGATATTTTTTGTGTTCTGTTTGTGGCTTTCAGCCGTATTTGACCATTGTTAAAAAAATAACAATAAAAGCCAAAATAATTACAACACCCTGCAAAATACCCACCGTAGAAGTTTTTTGCGGTGGGTAAGCATATGCTAACTACATCGACAGTTTCTCATAACTGTCCTTTAGGATGTTGTAACTGTTCTTCAATTTTTCTATTTCATCGTCTCTCAGGTTGAGAGGAAGTATTCTTCGTACCCCGTTCCTGTTTACATAAGCAGGGAGACCGAGATATACATCACGGAGTCCGTACTCACCGTTCAGTCGGGATGATACGGTGATAACACTGTTTTCGTCGCCGAAGATTGCTCTTGTGATTCTGACGAGAGCCATACCTATTCCGTAGTATGTTGCACCCTTCAGCTTGATTACTTCTGCGCCGGAGTTCTTAACCTTCTCAATAATGTCCTCAATATCGCTGCGCTTGTATTCGTCACGGAAACGCTCGTCGTTGAAAAATTCCTCCACATTCTTTGTAGACAGATTCAGCTGGCTGAACGGTACGAACTCACTGTCGCCGTGCTCACCGATAACATATCCGTGTACGGAATGCGGGTCAGCCTGAAAATAGTCGCCTACCAAAAATCTAAGACGAGCTGTGTCCAGAGTAGTGCCTGAGCCTATGACTCTGTTAGCCGGAAATCCCGACAGCTCATATGTTACTCTCGTCATAATGTCGACCGGATTGCTCGCTACTAAGAAAATACCGTTAAATCCGCTGGCTACTATTTTTGAAACGAAAGATTTAAAGATCTTCACATTTGTGTTCATTTGGTCAAAGCGTGTCTCGCCGGGCTTTCTGCTGCCGGCACTTGCTGTGATTACTACCAAGTCGGCATATGCGCAATCCTCGTAGCTGCCTGCTCTTATTTTCATATGTGAGTTGGAAAAGCAGAGACCGTGGTTAAGGTCCATTGCCTCACCCTTTGCCTTTTCTTCATTCACATCTATGAGTATCAACTCGTTGCATAAATCGGAGTTGAGCAGTCCGTAAGCATAGCTCATTCCGACCATACCGCAACCAACGAGTGCAACTCTTCTGTTTGCCATATAAATATCTCCCTTATTGTAAGTCGAGTTTGTTTATTTTTTAACAATATTTTAGCCCCTTACCCTGCCTGTGTCAATATAAAAAATATGGAAAATACGGAAATATAATACAATAATCGGGCAAAGAATTAAAATCCAAAGTCTAAATAGTCTTCTTTGATAAATCTGTGGTAAGTCATACCCAAATCCTCGGTATCTATGCAGTACCAAAATTCGTCCGGCTCACCGCTGTCAAAATATATCAGGCAGTCAAATCCGTTTTTGCCGTCCGCTTTTTTTACCGTCACATCGTTGCTGTATTTTTTGAACACAGCGATAATGTCATCTATTGTCGATGCAGGATTGCGTACAGCTTTTAGAAAATCTGCCAAAAATTTGTTTTCGTCTGCTGCCTTGTGAACAGTTTCCACACCCTTTTCGGGTATGGTGAGTCTGACACCGCCGTCAATCTCCTTGTAGGTTATTGTACCGAAGTAATATTCGTTTTCTGCAATGAATTTGTTCAATGCTCCTTTGATATCTCTTTCGTTACAGTCGGTTCCAAGCAGGTGTGCCAGAGTGCCGTTCATATAGTTTATGCCGAAGGGGACACGCTCATAACCTAATTTGAGCTGTGCCTCCTTTGTTACGTCGGCTATATTCTTTTTCAGTCGTTCAAAATTCATAGCTTACAGTTGGTCTGCTATCTCGTAGATAAGCTCTTTTGATTTGTCCCAGCCGAGACACGGGTCAGTGATGGATTTTCCGTACACGCCGTCCTCTACCTTTTGGTTACCGTCCTCAATGTATGACTCTATCATAAAGCCTTTTACCATCTTTTTGATATCGTTGCTGTGGCGCATTGAGTGGAGAACCTCGTTTGCGATACGAACCTGCTCCAGATATTTCTTGCCCGAGTTGGAATGGTTTGTGTCCACTATTACAGCCGGATTTTCGTAGCCGCCGCTGCAATACATATCGTGCAGTGTGCGCAAATCTTCGTAGTGGTAGTTGGAGTGGTTGATGCCGTGCTTGTTTACACTGCCACGGAGAATGGCGTGAGCCAGCGGATTTCCTGCACTGTCAACTTCCCAGCCTCTGTAGAGAAATGTGTGGTCGCCTTGAGCCGCTTTGATTGCGTTGAGCATAATAGAAAAGTCGCCGCTTGTTGGATTCTTCATACCTACAGGGATATTCAGTGCACTCGATACGAGTCTGTGCTCTTGGTTTTCCACACTTCTTGCACCGATTGCAACATAGGAGAGCAGGTCGGACAGATATCTGTGATTTTCGGGATAGAGCATCTCGTCGGCACAGGTCAATCCTGTTTGCTCGATAGCGTCTTTGTGGAGATTTCTTACCTCAATGATACCCTCCAGCATATCCGGCTTTTTGTCCGGATCGGGCTGATGGAGCATTCCCTTGTATCCGGAGCCGGTTGTTCTCGGCTTGCCGGTGTAGATGCGAGGAATAATTATGATTTTGTCCTCCACCTCTTTTTGTACATCTGCCAGGCGATGAATGTAGTCCAGCACAGAGTCGGGTCGGTCGGCGGAGCAGGGGCCGATAACGAGTACAAATTTGTCAGATTCGCCTTTGAATACCTTTGCGATTTCTTCGTCCCTTGCTTCTTTTATCTTAGTAGCCTCCGGAGAGAGAGGATATTGTTCTTTAATCTCCTTTGGTACAGGTAGTTTTCTTTTGAAAACCGAGTTTATCATATTGTCCATATTTTCACCTCATATAGTTTTGTTATTGATTATAATATCACTATCACTGCGTTAAGTCAAACTTTCTGCCACAATGATTTTTGAGTCAAAGGGACTGTCAAAGTGTACTGTAAAATATTTTCCGTTCAGATATTTTCCCGACTTAATCTTGTTATTGATTTGGTACTGCTTTTCGTCGTCAAAGCCTCTCAGTTTAACCTCAAAATCCTGTTGGTTAAAGAAGCCGTTAGCTCCGGATTGGAAGAATATTACACTCTGCTTTTTGTCCTTTGCTACATATTGAACAGCGTGGAATCCGTCTTTGTCATATTGAGCGAGACGGTGGAGGTCGCCTGTTTGTACTGTGGTACGGATTTTCTTATACATTGCGACATTCTCTTTGTATTCCTCAATATCCTCATCACTGAGATTCAGCAGATTTGAGCCTATCGACAGTGCACCCTGCATAGAGGAGCAAAATCTAAAGGAATTTTTGCATCTGTATTTTCCGTCATTCCAGTCTGTTACCCATGCTCTCATACATTTGTGGGGATACAGCAGCGAGTATCCGTGCTGAATGGTCAGCCTGTCTATCGGGTCGGTGTTGTCGGAGGTCCATACGGAGTCAAAATGCTCCAGAGCACCGTATTCGGCTCTGCCGCCTCCGGAGGAACAAGCCTCAATGTGCAGGCAGGGATGCTTTTTGTGCAGTCTGTCTGCTATTTCGTACACAGCCACAGTGTGACGATACCATAACTCTTTGCCATTTTCGAGATTATCTGCTCCTATTTCGGAGAAAGGTCTGTTCATATCCCATTTGATATATTTTATATTGTGTTCCGATACCATTTTGTCCATTACAGAAAAAGCATATTCTTTTACATCTTTCTTAGTCAGATTAAGCACGAGCTGATGACGCAGTTCCGACGGCTCCCTTTTGTCATAGTGATAGGTCCAATCGGGGTGCTCTCTGTACAAATCACTGTCCTGTTGCACCATTTCAGGCTCAAACCATATACCGAAATCCATTCCGAGAGCATTTACTCCCTCTATCAGCTCGTCCACGCCCTTGGGAAATTTTTTGTTGTTGACTGCCCAGTCTCCCAGACCGGCTCTGTCACTGTTTCTTGCTCCGAACCAGCCGTCGTCCACAACCAGCATATCCATGCCGCAGGCGGCGGCG
>ERZ857629.680-NODE-680-length-44478-cov-4.433987_pt1 | contig 44478 bp, 42 predicted proteins | sample MGYA00519700_ERZ857629 | MGnify/ENA primary metagenome ERZ857629 (study PRJEB31778, sample SAMEA3449351) | human gut metagenome | biome: human gut; feature: human-associated habitat; material: faeces | place: United Kingdom | collected 2010/2012 ... | reverse complement strand
TAGTTCGTAATATGAACAAAGATGTCTCTTGGGAACAGAGTGCAAAACACTACAAAGATATGTATGTAGGATTAACACCTAAATATTAATGTAAACAAAAATGCAATGTTAGAAATCTAACGTTGCATTTTTTCTCCTAACTTATTTATTTATCTCACAAAATAAATGTTGATTTGGGAGAAAAGAGATGTGTTTTGTAAGATAGTATTGTTGGAGTATAGTGAAAAACAACTAACAATTTATTATTCTCACCAATTAAGTGATATATATTAGTTGTTTTTCTCCCAATTTTATTCTTTTCTCCCAAAATAGGTATATAATTGGGAGAAAAGAGATACATTTTGGGAGAAAAAAGGAAGGAGAAGAGTATGAGAAGTTTTGATTACAGTTATTTGAGTTTGCGTACATGGGATAATGAGATATTATCTTATGTTGCGAAAATTCATGAATACAAAGGAAAACAAGAATTATATCTTCGACAGAAGCCTGTAGAGTTAGAACGTTTAGTTGAGGTTGCAAAAGTACAAAGTACGGAAAGTTCAAACCGTATTGAAGGTATTATAACTACGAGATCTCGTCTCCAACAATTAGTCGAAGATAAAACAACACCTAGAAATCGTAATGAAAAAGAAATCTTAGGATATCGAAACGTTCTGAATCTGATTCATGAAAATTATGAATATATCCCGTTTAGATCAAATTATATATTACAGCTACATCGTGATTTACTTCAGTATACTGAATTGACTTATGGTGGAAAATATAAGACTATTCCAAATGAGATAGATGCTGTTTTACCAAATGGTGAGAAAAGGATATTGTTTAAGCCTTTAGAGCCGTATGAAACTCCAGGAGCTATTGAACAAATATGCGACAGTTATCAACGAGCTTTAGAACAGGAAATTGTTGATCCTCTGATTCTAATACCTTGTGTAATTTTAGATTTCCTCTGTGTACATCCTTTTAATGATGGAAATGGCAGAATGAGTCGATTGCTTACATTATTATTGTTGTATAGAAATGATTATGTAGTTGGTAAGTATATTAGTATAGAAAAAGAAATTTCTGAAACAAAAGAAGCCTATTATCAAGCTTTAGCACAAGCAGATTTCAGATGGCATGAAGGTACAAATGATCCCAAACCATTTATCAAATATATGCTTGGAATTATTTTGAAATGTTATCGTGAATTTGAAGATAGATTAACTATAAGTGAAAAGAGTGGAAAACGAAGTACATCTTATGATGTAGTAAAAACTTATGTGAATAATACAATTGGAACCTTTACTAAGAAAGATGCAATGGAAAACTGTCCAAGTCTAGGTAGTTCTTCGGTAGAGTCTGCGTTAAAGAAACTTGTAGAAGAAGGTGCTATTATACGTAAAGGTAAAGGGCGTGCATCACATTATGTTCGTAAAGATGCGGTAGAATAAGTGATTTTTGTTTATTAGTAATAATGCTTAAAGTTCTAAATGTAGATATTTGAAAAATGCAATGTTAGAAATCTAACGTTGCATTTTTTAGTAGTGTTAATTTGAAAGATATAATTTCTAATCAAAAGTTACTGTCCAATGATCAGATTGATAAGCGTCAAAACACATCAGTATTTGTTCTTTGTTACATTTATGTTCAGCTAATTCTGGAAGTTCTTCTTTAGAAAAATATCTACTTTCAGTTGTTTCTATATTTTCAATAAACTCTCCACCTAGTACTTCACATAAGTAGAAGATCTTTACAACACCATAAGCATAAGGTGGAAGGTTATGCTTATCTCTATCTTGTACAGATATAACCTTTTTAACACAGATATCCAATCCTGCTTCTTCTTTAGTTTCTTTCACTACATTATCAGCAGGAGAAAGATTAAATTCACACCATCCTCCAGGAACAGACCATTGCCCTTTTTCTTTTACAAGAAGAATCTTTCCATCCTTGAATATAGCTGCACGAGTGTCTACTTTTGGCGTTTGATAACCTACATCATTACAGAATAATCCATGAATCTTTTCGGCTGGTATATCTGTTCTTGTTAACATCATTTCTGCTGCAATCTCTCTTATACGCTGATAACGCTCTTTATCATATACATCGTGTCCATAGAAAAGTCCTGCTTGTGCAAGGCTCTGTAATTCTTTTGCCCATTCTAATACTTTATCCATAACTTATGCCTCCTTACTATTGCCTGTTAATAGTATAGCACTAAATAGGATCCATTAAGCAGATTGTATATAAAAATAGTGCTGTGGAGGATCTCTCTTTTGTCATGAAACATTATACACTTAATGGTTCTTTCAAGACAACAGTCTAACGAAGGTAACATTATAGATGCTGATGAAGTACTTGAAAGGATTGCAAATAAATACGAACTTTAAAAGGACCTGCTCATTTGAACAGGTTCTTTTACATGAAGGATTCTACAACATAGAGTCTTTTTTCTTTCTTGTTCCATAATATGATTATTTCACTATGGTCTTCATGTGACTTATACCAATAGACACAATCGGTGTGTTGAGGACGACTTATTGCAAGTACATTGATCTCATCCAGCCATTTATTGGTAGCATCTATATAGTTACCATCGTAGATGGTTTCTCCTTGATCTTTTTTCCAGGAAAACATCTTTTCGATAGGTTCTTCATTTTCATATGTAAAAACATGATAACGGACACCATCTCCATTAAAACTTGATCCAGCATCCTTACTATATACTTCAGAATAATCAGAATCTGAAGGAATAGATATATTCCAGTTCTCTTTGATTACATGATTATAGTCTTTAGAATAATTACAATACATGATTCCACTTACAATAATCATACATGCAAATATGATAGATATAATTGTTTTCTTCTTCATGGGAACACCTCCTCGGAGTCTGCGAGTTCTTTTAGAGTATCTCCTGCAATTCTATATACTGTCCAATCTGACATAGGCTTGGCACCTAGAGATAAATAGAAATCAATACTAGGCTTATTCCAGTCTAGACACCACCATTCTAAACGTCCACAGTCACGTTCTACTGCAATAGAAGCGAGCTTCTTAAGAATTGCCTTACCATAACCGTTTCCACGATATTCTGGTTTTACATACAAATCTTCTAAATAAATACCAGAACGTCCTAGGAATGTAGAAAAGTTATGGAAGAATAAGGCAAAACCTATTTCTTTATTATCTACTACCGCAAAGATCACTTCTGCTTTCTGCTTATCGAATATCCATGTTTCAAGTGTGGTTTTATCTGTTACCACTTCATCTAGCATCTTCTCATAAGCAGCTAACTCTTTAATGAATTGAAGAATGAGTGCTGTATCACTACGTTTCGCAAATCTGAATGTAAGAGTATTGTTCATGGTCCTTCCCTCCGTTTATCTTATTATACTAATAGGGTAGATGGTAAGGTACTTAAGTTTTCTTAAGATAATAAAAAATATCTTATGTTTTTAGAATATTAAAAACTCCTTTTGCTGAAATGTAAAAGGAGTATTTCCACTAAGAATAATATTTTTGATTTTTACTTTTTGGTTTGTCGGGATACAAGAGTTTTAGCTTTCCTTGATTAACAAGAGGTTGTATATATTTTTTTGTTACGAAATAGACTGTTTTAAGGTCTAGATAATCACTTATTTCCTGTCTTGTTCTTGGAGTTTTACAAAAAGTGATTAAATCAGTATTATCGTGAATATCATCTATTGGGCTTTCTGTTTTGTTGAATAAAGTGACTACAAACTCGTTTCTTTTGTTTTCAAATAAAGGTTCTGGTAAACCGTGTTCTTTCATTTCTCTACGAATAGTAGGAATACCTGAATATCTATTTTCTGTCTTAAGTAAGAATTCAGACATTGTTGCAAGTGCAGGATTTCTTAAATCAGGTCTTGCTTTTCCTAAATCATTAACAGTCATTCTTCCATAAAGGCTGCCTGGACTATGAATCTCTAGACGGTTAGTGAAGAAAGAAATCTGGATAGTAGTTCCTTCAGTATGAATACTATAATCACGATGAATTAATGCATTAAGTATAGCTTCTCTGATGGCGTTAATAGGATATTCGGTTTTATCGGTTCTTTTTCCTGTTGTTGGATCAATGATTGTTTGAGTACGCATATTTCTATTACAAAAGGCTATTGCTTCATCTAACATTTCAGACAATGTTCCTTCAATTCTTTTGTTGTCTAGAAAACGAACACCATCATTTGTAGTTTCACCAATTTCAGTACCAGGAATAACAGTTGCGGTAATAGCTAATTGTGGAAGCAATCCTTGTGGATATATTCCAAAATTCAATACAGAAGCTAGAGTAGGTACGCCGTTTCGTGTAATAGATAATAATTCGTAAATCTGTTCTTCTGATAATTTTGAAAAATAAGGTCTATTTAATTTCATTTGAAGAATATAGTTATTGATACCTGCTTCATCTAATAAAGATATATTAGCTCGATCGATTGGTCTTTCATCATCATGAACATGGGCCTTATAAGATTCAAAACTATATATTTCGTAGTCTGTCATAGGTAAATCTGCATCACCTACACGAACATAAGATCCTTTTGTTTTTCCTGCACCACGATAGTAACATGGACGATTAGTGATATCTATTGATGGTATCTCTGCACTACAGATATTAACCCCTTTATATTCTGTGGTTGTAAATATAGCACGAACTACAGGTTCCATTTGGTTGCATTGTTCTGTTACTTTTTTTTGTAAATCCTGCAAATCATAAACACCTACGGGTTCAAAACCCAATGATTCATCTAGACCAAATACAATTATTCCACCACTGTCCTGGTTTGAAAAACTTGATAATGTATCATATAAACGTTTAGGTGTTCCTTTGTGTGCTGCTTTAACTTCTATAGTTTGTGATTCGGCTTTTGTCTTAATTATTTGTTTGATTAAATCATTTAATTCGATGCTAAGCATAATTTCTCCTTTCTATCATATTTAATTACATGAAAATTTGACTACTATATAAAACTATCTTTGTTTAAATAGAGTATAACTGATTTATTAGTTTAATACAATAAATAAACTAATTATTTAACAAAATAAGCAAACATATTTAGTTTAATTGATAAAATAAACTAATTATTCTACAAATTTAGCAAACTCACTAAGTTTAATTAACTAAATAAACTAACTCTCTCACTCACAATACTTAAACTCTTTTAATTGAGAAAGTTTTTTGTATATAAAAGTCACCATAACGTTCTTGTTAACGTGTTTTTTGTGTCTATACAATGCAAGGACTTCCTAGTTATGTATATTGTGAATATAGATGTGAGTATTGAGCTTCTAATGAAAATAGAACTATTTTTGAATAATCGTATGATATAATGAGAAACAGTCTAATATGAAGGGAGATTAATTATGCACTATAGATTAGGAAGGGAACTTAAAGCATTATCAAAGATTTTTACGCTAATAGGTATACTAGTGAATGCATTTCTTTTGTATTTTTATCTAGGAAATAATTATTTACTAAGTAGAAAAATCTATTACGCAGTTATTTTCGTATTTTTAATGATTCTTGTATGGGTATTTGGAAAGGCAATAAATGGAATAGGGGTCATGCTTACAACTCAGGGTAAGATGTTAAATGAACCAAAATTAGAAGAGCCTGAAGATGAAGAGTCTATCAAAAGTACATTTCTTGCATTCTGCCATGCATTCAAGAAGAATAAAAAAGTATTTGTTTCACTCATTGTCGTTTGTGTTATTCTACTTGGTGGTGGTATCTATGCGAAAGTAACTTATGATCATTATCATGTATATGATGGAATATGGAAGATAGAAGGAGATCTAGAAGGAAACTATTTTACTATACGTGGTGATGAAGTCAAATTCTATGAAACAAATAGGGATGAAGATAGAAAATCATCTTACAAATGTGTATATGTAGGAAGTCGAACAAAGAACGATGTTAACTTCTATTGTCAGACTTATGATTATGAAAGTACCTACGATTATAAATCAAAAGAGATTGATCAGACTATTCACCTTAATAGAATAAACAATGTTGAATTTGAGGTAGATGGAAAGAGATATAATAGAATTTCAGATTAGAGCGCGTGAGCGCTCTTTTTTATAAAAAAAACTTGATCCTAGGACCAAGTTTACTTAAGTGCATCTACCATCTCTTTTACATATGCTTCTACATATTGTGGCGCATCTTTTCCATATTTTTCAATAATCTTAATGATTGCACGACCAACGATGGCACCATCTGATTGAGATGCCATCTTTTTTGCCTGCTCTGGTGTAGAGACTCCAAATCCTGCCGCTACAGGTACATCTGTGACTTCACGTACTAAATCAACCATAGAACTAATATCTGTAGTAATCTTTGAACGTACATCAGTGACACCTAAAGAAGACACACAATACAATACCTTTTGAATCTTTAGATGAAGTGATTGCATTAAATCAGTTTGATTTGGATTTGAAATCACTTTTTTACCCTAGGATTATGCTTATTGAGAATGCATTAAAAAGTTATGCAATAGAGGCAGTATTGCAGGATGCAAAGTCAGAGAATTTAGATGATATATTTGAAAAATCAATTACAGATTATAGATTTCTTAAGAAAGGTAGCATGGCATATCATAATAGCTACAGTAAAAGAATGGCACTTAAAGTCAAAATTAATAATGTTTTAATAAATAGTTATAATCACAGTTCTAACGATATAGTTAACCATTTTTTTGATTCAGACAAAAATATTCCAATTTAGGCAATATTAGAATCTCTTACTCTTGGGGAGTTTGGAAATTTTTATGTTTGTTCTAATGTTAAAAAGTATATTTCTAATGAAATATTACACCTCCCAACTAAATTTGATGAAGATGGAAAATTTTCATTTCAGTATTAAAAAAAATCTTATGATATGGTAAATTGAATATACAAATTGCGGTGGTCGTCTTCGGATAACACTTGGAGGAGTCTGATGCGTCGGGCTTCTTTCTTATATCTAAATACTAAAGGAGGTAACATAAGTATATGTTATCTCCTTTTATCATAGAAATTTCAAAATATTTTAGAAACACCTCTAGAAAGGCGTTGTCAGAGGGGTACGAAATACATGAAGGTAGAAAATAGTATATGATAGTAGTAGGAAGGAGGATGAGTAATATGAAGTTTGGAATAAGAACACCATCATTAAAAAGATCAATTAGTGCTAGAACAACAGGAAGAGCTAAAAGATCAATTAAGAAGGCTCTTATACCTGGATATGGTAAGAAGGGCAGAGGATGGATTACGAATCCTAAGAAAGCTGCCTATAATAAAGTCTATAGAAAGACGACTGTAAGTTTCTGGGACTTTTTCAAATAAAAAGGAGATTATTACTATGACTACTGATGATAAGCTTTTACTAGTAGGTAAGGTTTTGAAGGTATTATTGGTGATTTTAGTATTTCCAATATTAGTTGTTTTTGAACTCGCAAAGATTCAGAAATAATTCTAAATTGATATTAAAACATGATTGGATAGTGTATCATTTAATTGAAAAGAGTCGAATGATTATGTCTTATGGTGTAAAGAGTATGATTATTAAATGTATAATTCAAATTGATAAGAGAAAGGTTATCTAAATGATTCGATTTATTTTTTATTTTTATTACTTTCTGTTCAAAATGACATTTTATGTGATTATAGGCCCATTTTATATTTTGTGGTGGATATTTAAAACGTTTATTAAATTAGTATTCGGATTTATGTTTCAGCTTGAAGTGTTCTTGGGAGTTTTCAATGCTAAGCAAGCAATGAGAAGAAGAGGATGGTTTTAACGGACTATGTGATGGATGAAAGGCTTGCGAACGAAGTTTTTAGGTAATAAGACAGTTAAATATATTATTAAATTGATAAAAGAGAGGTTACCTGTATGTTTAGATTATTAATGTATCTTCTATTCTTCCCATTATGGTTAATTTGGTGGTTTATTAAACTAGTTTTCTTTTTCATGGCCTGGCTTGAAGTTTGTTTGGTTAGTTTCAATAGCAAGAGAATAATTAGACGAAGAAGATGGTAAAACATTTTCTTCTAATATTTAGAAATAGAAGAGTGTGCGAATGCATGCTCTTCGCTTATATTAGAGAGTGTTTGAGAAAATCATTGCCATTTGCAATATGTTCTATTATGGTTAGGAAAAGGAGTGTATAAAGTATGAGTTATGATGTTTTAGAAATATGTCGTCATGTGATTAATTACAGCAATGAAAAAGACTATGGTATTTCAAACTTAAAGCTACAAAAAGTGCTTTATCTTATTCAGGCTTATTTTCTAATTGATAAAACAAAAAATGCATCTTGTTTTGATGATAAAATTGAAGCATGGGATTTTGGCCCAGTTATACCTTATGCATATAATGAATATAAGCAGTATGCAAATGGAGATATTCCAACTATAGAATCATATTATTTGTTTAATACAGATAATATCTGGAATGTGAAAAGAGTAAAGTATAATGATGATGTTATTCTTGATGAAGATAAGAAACGTATTGATAGAGTAATAGATAGTTTTTCAGAATATACAGCTACTGATCTTGTTTCATTAACACATAAACAATCTCCTTGGATAAACTCTTATGTTCCAAATCAGAATAATGAAATATCCATCGATGCAATAAAGAGATATTTTCAGGATTAATGAGTTTTGGTTTGAGTTATAGGTGAAATTAGTCAGATATCATAGAAGGGTTACTGGATGTTATGCATCTAGTAACCCTTTTTTATGTGATAATTGGAAGAAAATTTCCTCTTCTAAAGGCATTTAGATGAATGCCATTCATAATTAAAAAAAAGAAATGTTTGATAGATGGATAATATATAATAAACCGCAGGAAACTTGTTTATCTTGCAGTAAAGCAATAGGTGAAACATCTGTCCAGGGAAGATGATCATTCCATTAAGAAATCAATAACATAAGACAGTACTACTTTATGGAAGACATACTTCAATAACACTATTTAATCAGAATGATTCACAAACCAAAATGTCCATGTAATCATGACTATTTGATTATGTATTTGAATTAGAAAACTAGAAGGGAGATGTATTACGTTTTCACTATCATCAATTATAATAGCTTTTTTTGCAGGTATTTTAGGTACTCTTATAGGTGGAACACAAACCTTTGTATGTACAGGCTTTGTTGGTTTACTTGTTATCATATTTAATCACTGTGGGATTGATACAACATTCCTAAATGAAGTTATATCTAATAATTTATTTTTACCATGCATTATCTTCAATGCTGCTGGTTTAGCAATTGCTTATGCTGGTACTAAACATGATATCAGAGGTGTTGAAACATCAAGATCACTTGCTTTTACTCATGATCCTTATGTTTTATTAGTTGGTGCATTAGGTGGTATATTAGGTTATTTAATCTTTGATTTTGAAAATTATTTTGGTTTTCCAGTAGATACTGGTGCTGTATCTGTTATTTTAGTAGGAGTACTTGGAAGACTATTATTCAACAAAGAAAATACTTATAATAAAAAGAATCTTGATTTTTAAATAGTGCATCCGTTAGTTTCTGGTTATTCCAGTTATTGATTGGTTTAGCTGTTTCTACAATAATGGCTTATTTTGCGAAAGCAACAGGTCTATATACAATAGGTTTTTCAATCAGTGCTTTATCACTCATATTCGCATTAAATGATCCAGCATTCCCTGCAACACATCATACAACTCTTGTTGCTGGTTATGCCATTGCACAAACTGGAAACATTCTTATTGCGGTAGCATTTGGGGTTATTGCGTATTGTATCGATTTATTATTTGGTATGGTATTCAATACTGATTGTGGTACTCATGTTGATCCACCAGCTGTTGCATTGCGATATGTAGTTTGATTCTATTTACATTATTCTAATAAGACTGCTAGAGAAATTAGTGGTTTTTTGTGCAATGAAAATTATAAATAGTTAAAATTAGGGATTAATATGAAAGTGAACTAAATAAACACATGAATGTATTAAAAGAGATAAATAGTTTAAGTATTAAGGATAAAGATGATTTAGATAATCTAGATATTGTATATCTAGAACGGTTTAACACCCGTTCTTTTATATTAAATAAAAATAATTTTTAAACCCCTCATAAAAGGCATTGTAAAACTCTAACTCAATACATTTCTTTTTTAAATAGACTACAATAGAACTATAGAAAGAAGATACATCTAGAAGGGAACATCAATCATATGAAAGAAAATCACAATAAAGATAACATATTATTTTATTTCGTATTATTCAGTTTCATTGTTTCAATATTATTAGGGCTTGTAATACTTATTACAGATTTCATGAAAGGTCCAATACCTAATTATCTAAAGTATGGCTTTAAGACTACAGAAGTCAAAAAAATGTACCAAAAAGAATATGTACCAGAAATACAAGAATATATTCAAACAACCAATCTTCCAGATGTAACTATTAAAGTTGATCATTGTTCATATACGGAATACAATAAAGCATATGGTGTACCTGTATATCAACTAGACTTCACTTATTCAAGTCATACAGTTGATGATTATTATGACTTAGCTATTGATTCTAAACGTGGTGCAAAAGACTTATTCTACAAGATATTAGAAGTAAACGCGAATAAGAATTATTATGAGAATGAATCTAAAATATTTTGGGATGGTGAACCTTTTGAATCAGAAGGAAGAATGGTGTTATTCCAAGAAGATGATAGATTTATAATGAAATTATCTGGGGATAAGCATAATTATGAAATAGAAAATCAACAGTATTATGATAAGCTCACTATTGATGGTGAATTAGTATATGAACTAAATAAACCTGAACCAAGCACTTACACTCCATCAAAACCTAAGAAGGAATACCAAACCTATGAATCAAGTGGATCTTCTAGTTCCTATAATGATGGCTATAATTCAGCAGTAGATGATGGCGATTATGATCATGATAGATACCATACTGATCCTTCTTATAGACAAGGTGTAGATGATGGGTTTGATGAAACAGATGAAGATTATTAAGAGGTGATTTATATGTATGAAAATCTAACTAAATATTTAGATAAGTTCACAGGAACAGAATTTGGTACATGGATTGTTGACAAGAAGAATGATGGAACACAAGAACATCCACTTGAATTCCCTTTTGTAAACTACTCAAGAGTTGTTGACCAGTTTATTCATAATGTCTATTCTTTTGTAGATAACCATGAAGAGATGGGATTACATAATTATATAAAAATCCTAGAAGACAATGGCATCAAATGGAGTTGGGAACCGATGGTTAAAGCAGAAGTAGATAATTTAGATGCTCAATGTATTATTGCCTTGATTTATGGCGCTATTCGTGCAGATAGATTTGGAGAGGGGACATTGCTTGCATTCTTAAAAGATGGTTTTATTACAAAATGGCTAGAAAGACTAAAAACATTGGATGCAGATGGAAAGAATGTTGCTACAAAATAAATAGAGGAAACTATGAAGAATATATCAATAAATATGGAGAATTAGAATAAGATATTGATGTATAAGAACGTAAAACATTTTGAAGGAGGTTTATATGGTTGATTTAATTTTATTCCCATCTAGTTATTTTAATGCTTCAAAGGTGGATGAAGATTTACAAGCTGAATATGATGCAGTAAAAGCAACAGGATTATTTGATGTGGTACTATTTGGATATGATAAGTGGTTTGAGGAAGACCAATTAGTTATCAAAGATATACCTCAAGTAGAAAGAACTGCAGTATATAGAGGATATATGATGAATCCAGAAAAGTATGAAAGGTTTTATCAACGTCTTCTAGAAAACAATATCCGTTTAATTACAACTCCAGAAGAATATGAATTAATGCATATTTTCCCTAATGTATATGAGTTATTAAAAGAGGATACTGCAAAAATGGAAATATATCCTCTTCATACCCAGATTAATGTTGATAGTATTAAACATACTATGGGCAGATTTATGGTTAAAGACTTTGTTAAATCTGTAAAGGGTACAGAGTTTCCTAAATATTTTGACAAAGATATTACACAGGAAGAATTTGATCAATGGATGGAAGTCTTTTATAAGTATCGTGGTAATCTGTTAACTGGTGGAATATGTATTAAGGAATATCTTAATCTAAAGTATTATGGTGACCACACCAATGAATACAGGGTCTTTTATATAAACAATAAAATAGCAACTATTACTAGAAATTCAGGACAATCTATAAATGCATTATTACCACCTCAACAATTATTAGAAAAGTATAGTCATCTGGAAAGTGGATATTATACTGTTGACTATGCTGAATTAGAAGATGGTTCATGGAAAATTATTGAGGCAGGTGATGGTCAGGTTTCAGGTTTAGCAGAGCATCAAGATTATGAGCAATATTTCAAAGTGCTCTATGAATACTTAAATGAATAGAATCTTACTCAAAGAAAAAACTCACGACAATAAATCGTGAGTTTTCTTCCGCACCGAGTGCCATTTACATATGTCATTCTATGTGAAAGTTTATAAAAAATCAATTCAGATTATCAAAAAAACATATTCTTTCACCATATGTTTAAACACCAATAGTTATTATAGATTATTAGTTGATTATATGCACTTTACCATGCCACCGTCAACATTTAAGGCAACACCAGTAATATAATGTGCTGGTTCACTCGATAAGAATACAGCAGCTGATGCAATTTCTTCAGGTTTAGCATATCTACCCATTGGTATATTTGTCTTAGCAAACCAATCAATAGATTCATCACGACTCATACCAGTAGCACCTGCTAATTGATCACCTAACTGTCCTTCTGCATGCCATAACGGTGTATCTACAGGGCCAGGGCACACAGCATTTACATTTACATTAAATGCTGCACAATAATTTGAATAATCTTTAGTAATCATAATATCAGCAGCCTTAATAGTATCATAACTAATTAATCCTCCAGGCTGTTTACCAAAGATGGAAGCTGTATTTACAACACTTCCCCAGCCATTTTTCTTAAAATGAGGAATACATAAATTAGTTAATCTCACTGGTGCATACATCATAAGTTCTGCATGTTTTCTGAATGTTTCTTCAGGGAATGTTGCAATATCACCCATTAAAGCTGTTCCTGCATTATTACATAGAACATCAATCTTTCCAAAATGTTCAGCAACATTTTCAATAAAATCTTTGCAGTTCTTTTCGTCTGTAACATCTACTTTTTCAACATAAACTTCACTATCTTTTAGTTCTGTCTTTAAAGCATTCAACCCCTCTAGATTTAAATCAGCTAATGCGAGTTTTGCTCCTTCTTTTGCATATGCTTCCGCAATAGCTTTACCAATACCAGAAGCGGCTCCTGTTACGATAACGACTCGATCCTCTAAACCTAATTCCATAACAAATCAATCCTCCTTGTATGTACAATTTATATATATAATTATACCCCTCGATAAAGTGCATATTCTACCAATACAGTATTTTAATAGTAATTTATCAGGCACAAGATAATTTTATAAAAAAATACTTGAATAAGTATATTGAAAGTGCTATCATTTCACATGATGAAAAACGTATAGGATTGTTACTATTGAATTAGGCAAGACCAAAGTAAACCTTCTTTTTTAGAGGGGTACTTTGGTCTTTTTTGTTGGTCCTATATAGAAAAGAAAGGAAAAGGGATAATGAACAAGAAACAAGGTGTTATTGGATTAGTTGCAACTGTCATGATTGCGAATGCTGCATTTGTTGATGTAAGACCAGTCTATGCTGTAGAAAACTTAAATCTTGCTAAAGGATGTACTGTTAATGCAAGTAGTTATGAAGTAAATAGCACATCACCAGATAAAGCAGTAGATGGTGATATTAAGACGCGCTGGGGAACTGCACAGAATAAGGCAGACAATGAATGGATTGAAATTAATCTAGGTGGAGAAAAGACAGTACGTCAGATTAATATCAATTTCGAAAGAACGGATGATGCACAGAATATTCTAGGCTATAAAGTAGAATTAGAAGAAAACGGACAATATAAAGAAGTATATAGAAAGACTACTAAGGCAAAACAGAATGAAATCATTCAGTTAGATAAAGATCATCAAGCCACTAAAGTAAAGGTAACTGTACTTTCTGCAGATGGAGGTACAATCAACTGGAAAAATGTCGGAATCAATGAAATTGAAGTCTATAGTAAGATTGTAGAAAAAGCAGATGCTACGCCTAATAAGAACCATATGGCAAACGCTACAGTCACTGCATCAAGTAGTGAAGCTAATACACTCAGTCCAGATAAAGTAAAAGATGGAAGCACAGAAAAAGCAAACCGCTGGGCAAGTGATTATGAAACTCCAACTACTAATATCTGGTTAAATACTAAATTTGCTGGACTGACTCTCGTTAAAGAACTTAAGATTCATTTCTTTGAAAGAGATGTTGCACCAATGCCATCTAACGTAAAAAGCTTTGACATTAAATACAAAGATAAAGATGGTGTAGAAAAACTTGCAAAGAGCTTTACTAATACCAAAAAGGGTGATGGTTATAATAACGAAGTTGTTGTTAAGTTCAATGAACCTATTGAAGCAAAAGAATTAAAGCTTTGTAACTTTGTTGCTGAAGCTACGTCTTGGAATAACGTAAGTATTGCTGAAATGGAAGTTTATTCTAATGAACAAACAGCACAGACTGCTACTTTAAGCTCTGTTGTCTCTTCTATTGAATCTCAGAGTAAGACAATTGAAGCAAGTGTGAATACATTAGATATGCCAGCTGTACCAGAAGGATTTACTGTAAGGATCAATGGTGCAGACCTTGAACAGATCATTGGTGCTGATGGTAAGATTATCCATCCGTTAGTTGACAAGAATGTAAAAGTCTCTTATGTAGTTACAGAAACTTCTACAGGAAAAGAAAAGAAGACTGCAGATGTTGACTATGTTGTAAAAGGTATTAATGAACAGTCAGTAAGTAAGAATACTAAACCTACTGTTATTCCAGAAATCCAGGAATGGCATTCAAACTCAACAGAAAAGATTTCTGTTAACTCATTAAAGACAGTGACTTATACAGATGATAAGTTAAAAGCTGTTGTAGATGAATTTGTACGTGATTATAAAGATTTCACAGGTATTAACCTTACAGTGAAAAAAGGTGCTTCTCAGGCTAATGCATTCAACTTTGAATTAAAAGCACCAGATACTCTTCTAGGTGATGAAGGATATACAATGGATATCCAGAAAGACCGTATCAATGTTGCTTCTGTTCATACAACAGGTAACATGTATGGTATGCAGACAATCCTTCAGATGTATAAAGAAGACAATGAAGGCTACAAGATTGGTAAAATGCGTGACTATCCTCGTTTCAAGACACGTGGATTCTTATTCGATGTAGCACGTAAACCAGTTTCATTAGATATGATGAAGGAAGTTGCAAGAACAATGCGTTACTATAAGATGAATGACTTACAGACTCATTTATCTGATAACTATATCTTCTTAGAACAGTATGGTAAAGGTGATAATGAAAATGAAGCATTTAAAGCCTATGAAGCATTCCGTCTAGAATCAGGATTATCTAATGCGAAAGGTGAAACACCTACTGCAAAAGACTATTCTATTTCTAAGAAGGACTTCAGAGAATTCATCCAGGGTGAAAGAGCCCTTGGTATGAAGGTAGTACCTGAAATTGATGTTCCTGCCCATGCAACTTCATTTACTAAAGTATGGCCAGAATTGATGGTTCAGAACAAGGTATCACCATTAAATAGAAATAGACCACTTATTGACCATCTTGATGTCTCTAAGAAAGAAACAAAAGATAAGATCAAAGAAATCTTTGATGATTATACAAAAGGTGCTAATCCAGTATTTGATGGAGAAACAACTGTACATATTGGTGCAGATGAATTCTTATCAAACTATACAGCATATCGTGGATTCGTTAATGATTTAGTTCCTCACTTAAAAGAAACAAATACAGTACGTATGTGGGGTGGTTTAACTTGGATCAAAGATAATCCAGTGACTCAGATTAAGAGAGAAGCTATTGATAATGTAGAAATGAACCTTTGGTCAGCTGACTGGGCAGATGGTATTGAAATGTATGATATGGGCTATAAGCTTATTAATACAATTGATGACTTTGGTTACATGGTTCCAAATGGAAACAAAGGACGTGCTAATGCTTATGGAGATTTATTAAACGTAAATAGAATCTTCAATCAGTTTGAAGCAAATAAAGTAAGAGTTAAAGGTGGCGCTTATAAGTATGTTCCTGCTGGTGATGATCAGATGTTAGGTGCTGCATTCGCATTATGGAGTGATAACATCGATAAGAGTGCATCAGGTTTAAGTGAATCTGATCTATACTGGCGTTTCTTTGATGCATTACCATTCTATGCAGAAAAGACATGGGCTGCGACTGGTAAGGAAAAAGGCAGTGCAGATGCGCTCGCAAAACTCGCTCAGGATAAGGGAACAGGACCTAATACAAACCCTTATTACAAAGAAAATAAAAAAGGTGAAAACTATGAAAGCTATGATTTCAATAATGGCTTAAAAGATAGTTCTGAAAACAAACGTGATCTTAAAACAGGTAAGAATGCTGAAGTAAAAGACAAGGCATTAGAATTAAAGGATGGCGTAAGTTATGTCACTTCTCCAATTAAGAAGCTTGGAAATGGTAATAAGTTATCATTTGATATTAAGTTAAAGAAACCTGCTAAACCAGGAGATATCCTATTTGAATCAGATGCTGACTATGGAACACATGATATCAGAATCATGGAAGATGGTAAGTTAGGATTCACAAGAGAACTTTATAACTACTATTTTGATTATGAATTACCTGTAGGTAAGACAGTCAATATCGCAATCACTACAGATCAGCAGAAGACAAGTCTTTATGTTAATGGTGAATATGTATGTGATGCAAAAGGTAAATTCATTCATAATGATATTGTAAAGAAAGAAAACATCACACATGCAACTTTCGCATTACCATTAGAAAGAATCGGTTCTAAGACAGAAACAGTTTCTGCAGTTATTGATAACGTAGTAGTCACTGAAAAAGCACCAGAAGTAGATCTTTACAACAAAGCAGCTTGGACAGGAAAAGCAGAATCAGAAACACCAACTTCTCACGGTGGTCAGAATGAAGGTATTATCGGTATGGCATTTGATAATAAAGCTTCTACAATCTGGCATTCAGACTGGTCACAGGCTACAAAAGATAAGGTTCCTACTACATCAGGTGGAGCAGGAAGCGGTAAGGGTGCTGATGGAAGTATCTGGACTGAAATCAAGTTTGATAAAGCATATGAAATCAACCAGGTATCATTTACACCACGTCAGGACTCTAACAGTGGTCAGGTGACTAAAGCATCACTTTATATCCAGACTGAAAAGGATGGAGAATGGGTAGAAGTAGCAAAAGATCAGACATTTGCAGCTAACAAGTCAGAAAAAGTATTTACTTTTGATAAACAGAATGTTTATGGATTCAAGTTTGTTGCAAGTCAGTCAAATGATGGATGGGTTGCTATTTCTGAATTCAATATTGCGAATAAAGAAGTAAATAATAACACTTATACTGTTTATGTAGAAGCAGAAAAAGGTGGAAAAGTAAGTGGTGGTCAGGAAGTTACAGCAGGTAAATCTGTAACTGTTACTGCAACACCTAATAGAGGATATGTATTTAAGGGATGGTATCGCCCTAACGGTGAAAAAGTATCTGATAAAGCAGAATACACATTCAATGTAAAGGGTAATACATCTTTAATTGCAAAGTTTGAAAAATCTGCTGAAGCAGATGTTAAGATTACAAGTATTCAGAAGTTAGATGATTTGACTGTTCTACAGGGCACTTCATTTGATAAGTTAAATCTACCAGAAAAGATTACTGTTACATTTGGAAACAATGAAACAGAAGAAGTAGATGTTACTTGGAATAAGAATGCTTATAATGCAGATGAATGCAAGACATATGTATTAGAAGGTACATTCACATTACCAGAAGGTTTAGTAAATCCAGATGGATTAAAGGCTACAATCAAGGTCACTGTTGAAAAAGCACCAGTTAAGACATATACAGTTATTGTAGAAACTGATAAGAACATGGGAACTGTTTCTATGGATAAATCAGATGGTACTTATGAAGAAGGTACAAAAGCTACATTAACAGCTTCAGCTCATGAAGGTTATGAATTTGTAAACTGGACAGATGCAGATGGAAAAGTAGTAAGTACTTCTAACCCATATACATTTGAAGTAAACGCAAATACTACACTTAAAGCAAACTTTAAGAAAGTAGAAGTAACACCAACAACACCTTCATCAAAAGATATCTTAGATGCAATCATTGCTGGTAATAAAGTACCATCAGTGATTAAGAAGGGCGAAAAAGAACTTGTTCTTCCTAAGGTTCCAGAAGGTTACAACATCAAGATTACTCAGGTAAATCCTGAAGGTATCATCGCATTAGATGGTAAAGTCACTACACCTAAGAAGGATACAGATGTTCTTGTTACAATCTCAGTAACAGATGCAGAAGGAAAATCATTCTCAGCAGACTTCATCGTAAAAGTAGAAGGATTAAATGAATCTGATAAGGAAACTCCAAAAGATCCAACTGATGATAAGAAACCTGCTAAGACAGGAGATGCTACATCAATTGCAGGCTGGATTTCTATGATGACAGTTGCAGGTGCAATGTTACTTAAGAGAAAAAGAAGATCTTAAAATTCTACCTCTTGAGAGATAGCATGAAAATGCTATCTCTTTTTTTGCTCTGAGATAAAGAAAAACCCACGACATAAATCGTGAGTTTTCTTCCGCACCGAGTGCCATTTATGTGTATTATTGTATGCTAGATTAAGTAGAAAATCAATAGAACTTTTACAATAAAAAAAATTAACACCTACTATTAGGCTTTGTCAAAGCTTAAGTCTAAACGTTATTTTAGAAAAAGTAATAGAATATATATAGAAAGGGTGATGATCATGATTGAATAACAAGATAAACTCATGAATGCATTGTATGAAAAAAGTACTATTACACATAATAAGAAACACTCAGAAATAATAGAGAAAACATTGGATTCTAAGGTTGTAGTTATAGTTGATTTTGAAAACTACCAAGCTATTCCTACAGACTTATTAAACAAAGATTACATTTATTATTTGTTTTGCGGATTTATTACTACAAAACCAGCACAAGAATACAAAGGCATGTTAGAAGGGTATGATATTAACATAGTAGAAACTAAGCATATAGGAACAAAAATTGTGGATAATAGAATCTCTATGTATATTGGTTATATATTTGGTAAATACTATCCTAAGCAAGTTATACTGGTATCTAATGATATTGATTATTATGAAATGATGATGGATTTAAAGGCTCATGGATACCCGATAATGTTAAGAGAACCCTCATTAAATAGTAAAGAGCAGCAAAGAAGACAAATGGATCTAATGATGGATAAACTTGTAGAACTGAATAATGGGAAAAATATTATAGGAGTATCTAGAATTAAATTTTATTTGAAATCAAATATGGAATTATCTGAAAGTGAACTCAATAAAGTGTTAAACAGAATAAAATCACAATGTGAATTAACAGAAGTAAAAGGAACAGAAGAATTCTATAAGTTAAAGGGGTGAAACATATGAAGGTTTATGTAAAATGTAATAAGAATTCTAATTCTGGATTAGTTATTGGGAAAAGTGAAACATTTACAAAAGCGATATATGGCTTTAGTGAATTAGGCTGTGAAATTATACCCTATGAACTATTAGATGATATATACGATGTCGTTACAAAAGAAGATATAGTAGTTGATTATATTTATCAATGTGAAGAAATATTTAGAAAGTTTGGGTATGATGATGTTCATGTCGATGATTATCCTGAATGCTTAAAGAAGTATTTAGGACGAAAGATTTGGTATGATACGATTGATTCTATTTCTTCTCATGTGGAAAAATGGTCTGCCGGATGGTTTGTTAAACCGGTTAAGTCAAAAGTATTTACAGGAAAAGTTATAAAGAGTATCAAAGATTTAGTTGGATGTGGTAATTGTGAAGAAAACTATGAAGTCATATGCAGTGAAGCAATAGATATTAAAAGAGAATGGCGATGTTTTATTTATTATGATGAAATTTATGATATAAAGCCATATAAAGGGGATTATCATTATACATATGATCCACATGTTATTGATCAAATTATGAAGGATTTTAGAACATGGGAAGAAAGACCAGCAGCCTGCATTATTGATATTGGTGTGACAAGTGATCATAAAACAATATTAGTAGAATGCAATGATGCTTATTCATCTGGCGATTATGGACTAGAAGACTTCAAATATGCTAGATTTATATCTGCAAGATGGGCTCAGATTTTTGAGCGAGAAGATCCGTTTGATTTTAGAAAGTATCAGCCTTGATATTAATCAATAGATAATAAAAATATAAATAGTGAAAAAACGTTGAATAAATACATCTGCTTATAGAGATACACTTCTATACAATAAAGATTATCATTGGATAAGCTTATTTTAATTACTATAAAGGGGCTGCAACGAATAGACAGTACTTACTACTACCTTGAGCGTTACAGCTCTTTTTTTATATTTGATCTAAGAAAGCTATCTACTATTTAATGTGAGATTCCATCTCAAGGACATTAAATAATAAGGCGCTTAAAACTGATTAGATATAAAGATCTCAATATGATTTAATCGATATTTTCAGCTACACCATATAATTTGGCGCCTAAAAAATAGGCTGTAGCAAACCTCGTTGCTACAGCCTATTCTTCTAATAACCAATCAATTATATTGATCACTTTGATACCTTCATAGTTTCCTAACGTATATCTATCTAAAGTCAGGATGATTTTTTCATAATTATCCTCAATTTGTTGCAAAGGACGAATTTCTCTATTGAATGTATTTTCGTCTACAAGTGATGCAGTGACTTGTATATAAGTATATACATCATTTCTTTTTGCGATAAAATCGACTTCTGTACGACCATTTCGTCCGATATTCACATTAAATCTTCTTCTCAGTAATTCTAGATAAACGATATTTTCAATTGTGAATCCTAAATCATAGAATTGCTTTGGAAGAATATAATTACGAATTCCTGGATCCACAATATAATATTTCTTATTCGACTTTAAGACTTCTTTACCTGAAACATCCATGACTTCTACTGGGTAATAAAGATAAGATTCACATAATGCTTCAACATAATTACTGATAGTATTAGGAGAAGTCGTTCTTTCGTTAGATTTGAAATAATTAGTAATACTACGTATAGAAACAGGACTTCCAACAACACTTGATAAATATTTGGATATAGCTTTAAGTAGCGCAATATCAGTTACACTCTTTGAATTTTTTCTATTAATTCTTTCTTCAATATCCTTTACAATCACAGTATTGTAGATTCCTTCTAGATACATATCAATTTGTTCATTTAGTAATTGTATTTGATTGATATAAGGAAAACCACCTGTTTTTATATACTTTTGAAAAGCCTCTTCTTTATTTGTTTGTGGATTATAGACTTCTTTAAATGATAAAGGGAGAACAGGTATTTCAATATATCGACCACTTAAATAAGTAGCTAACTGACCAGAAAATATATACGAATTAGAACCTGTAATGTAGATATCTATATTTTCTTTTACGTGAAGGCTATCTACAACCTTTTCATAAGAAGGAACATTCTGTATTTCATCTAGAAAAATATACATCATCTTATTCTCTACTAATCTATCTTTAATGTATTGGTAGAGTTTTTTATAATCCTGTAGATCTTCATACTCAAGTTCTTCAAAGTTAATAGAAATAATCTGTGATGGATCAATCCCATTATTTAACAAATATTCTTGATACAATTTTAAAATTGTACTTTTTCCACAACGTCTAATTCCGGTAAGTACTTTTATAATATTTTGATCTTTCCAGGATAATAACTGTTTTAAGTATTCTTTTCTTTTAATCATTTTGTTCACCTCTATTCTGATTAGATTATATCATATTATCTTAATTAATTCAATTTATGTTCAAATTTGAGAACACTCATGTAAGAATATGCACTGGTGTTCAAATTTGAGAACACTAATGTAAAAATACGCAATAATGTTCTCATTTGAGAACACAATAAAAGGGCAGCTGCCTGCCCTTAATTAGTCTTAATATCGATTGTTATCTTAACATTCTTATGAATATTCTCTGCCATATAAGAATACCTATTTGTTTGTGTATCAAAATCAATATATTCTGCAACCACTTCTTTATCATTGACCTCTACAATAAAGTTAAGTTTTTCTGGAGATAAGATATTCAATGCATTCATTTCAGGATAATACTCTAAATAAATAGTATGATCATCTGTATCATTACTTCCTCTAGATCCACAAAGAGACAATTGATTTAACTGCAGTGAAGCATCCATATTATTCTTGATATCTTTAATGTTGTTTAATCCATCAACCACAAAAGAACCAATCATTTCTGTAAGTGATTCAACAATCTCAATACCCTTGAATTGTTCTTTCTTCTTACAATACTCTTCATTATAATTGTTTTTTCTAATAGACTCATTCACCAATGCATGATAATAATCATTCTCTAGAATATCCTTCTTATGTTTCTCTAGAAACTCTCTTTCTTCAGGTGTTGGACAAAAAGATTTTAAGTACTTAATATATGTTTTAACCATTTCTAAATCAGCGCTCATATGACTCATCACCTTTCTTATTAAGAATCTCATCCATATTTCTACTTAATAGATCTTGGAATCCTCCCATCCAATCTTTCTTTTTATAATCATAGATGGTTGTACCATTCTTTGACAACATGATTGTATTAAAAGGATTCTCATTCATATAATCACAAATCAAATAAAGCTTCTCACATAAATCAAAATAGGATTCTAATATACTGTATAGAGAAGGCATTTTAATACTGCATAGAGAAGGCATTTTAAAGAATGATACAATCAGATCCTTATGTTCTTTTATATAATCTTTATAGAAGCCCATAATCAACAGATACCATTTCTTTGGTTCATCACATTCTTTATTGATGTTGATATATTCTAGGAAGCTAGTAAAACCAATATCGCACTCTCTATACTTCTTACTATCTATAAAACGGAAGAAAGTAAAATAAATATAACCTAATCTGATCAATTGCTTTCTTAACTGTTTTACAATCGTTTTTAATTCTTTCTTATCTCTAGTCGTCATCTTATTAGGATCTAATATTGAAGCAGTCAGTTCCGGTGTTCCTAAATCATTGAGTTCATCATAATAACTTTCAATAAGATTAATCGTATATATCATTGAAAATTTTATAATTAATTCAGCTCTATTTAATCCTGAGACCTTTTCAAAAAATCCTGCAAGGTCACGTATAAACTCACAATTATACTTATCATACATCTTAGAACCAGGATCTAATCTCTTTAACTCAGGAGATTTGGTCTTAGAAGGTTCTTGGCTATGTTCTTCTTTCATTGCTTTCTTCTCTTCTTGATTTTTTTTATTTATTTTACATGCAAGCATATAAGAACGAAGGAATGTATTCAAAATATCCACCTTCTTAGGCTTATTCTCAATATCCTTGAATTCTTCCCAATCATACATAGTAGTAAAATAGTTGAACTTCTTAAAGAACTCAACAGAAATATTTTCTTCATCCACAATTGTATCATCATTATAAAGTAAACTTTCACTTAACTTATAAGTATACAGTACACCCTTTAAGATATGATCGATTTCAGAACAGATATCATAGAATAAAGAAGCCTTATCCTTAGCAGTCATCTTATCATCACTTTTAAATACAACATAACCATTATATTGTTTCTTACGTAATAAAGAGTCTTGATCAAGGATATACTTGTCATCTTTCTGCTGATCTAACATATCATTGATTCTATTATGATATTCATTGAATACACTATAATATTCTGCTGTTTTGTGCTTTCTACGGAACATATTGGATACATCAATATCATAAAAGTAAGGACAATCAGCAAACATATCATTCTCTTTTTTCAAACTTAACATACGATCAAGAGGCACTCTATTTAATTTATAGATAATATTTTTTCTTAAGAACTCTTGATAACTGAATTCACCGACTTGATTATTCATATCAATAGGAGAATAGACCTTATCTGGATCTAATATTATATCTACTTCCTTTTCGTAGTCACGTTGTCTTTCAATAGACTTCTCTTCATCAAAAACTTTAATACGAGTAGTAAGTTTACGTTTCTTATTGAAGAAAATATAATCAGTACGATCATTTATTTCTTTTAAAAAATCTCTATTAGAATTCACTTTAGAAAAACGATCTTCAGAGATTACTTCTACTTTATAATTCTTATATAACTTGTCTAACTCTGATTTAGTACATTTAATAAACAAAGGTGATATGCTATTTCTTAAATAAATAAGATCAGTGAGTAATTCTATCACTTTTACTTCCTCTTCACCTTCGATTTTGTCAGATAAAAAAAGAAGACTATTCTTGATATCTTCCAAAGCCGTCTTTATATCTTTACCATCTAAATAATAAGGCTTGATATCATTTTCTATAGGACCATCATTTCTTAGTAGTATTGGATTCATATACGTCACCCCCTGTTAATATTATAGTACAAATAAAGGGAAAATAAGAGAGAAATATATTATAGGTAAAGAGAGGTAAATGGATATGAAAAAGAAAACAATTGAAGAACTATTAGATGATTATAAGGAAAGAGTAGGACTAATAGGAGAGGATTATGTAAGTATTACAATCTTAAGTTTGATTGCAGGTGAATATAGTAAGCAGTACAACTATGAACAGGCAGTGAGATATTCTAAGATGGCTTATGAATCATGTATGAGATTATATGGACCTAATGATTTGAAAACGAGTTTACAGCTAGATGAACTCATTGAACATTATGAATTATTAGAAGATTATGAATCTATTGATCTAGTCATTAAAGAATATCATAGAATCAAAAGAGAAAGTTCACAGTATGAATTACTTGATGATGAAGATGAAGGTATACCATTTCCATAGTTTTTCTTTTCAAGTATATCCTTAATAGAATGAAATAAGACTATACATAAAGGAGCTACTAAAGATGCTAAGAAAAGATTTCTTATGGGGTGGTGCAGTCACTGCCCATCAAAGTGAAGGTGGATATACTGAAGGAGGAAAAGTCCCTGCAGTATGTGACTTAATAGTCACTGGTAAGTTCTCAGACTTTAAGAATGGTATTGATGCTTATCATAGATACAAAGAAGCCTTTGACTTATATAAAGAGTTAGGCTTTAACGCATACCGTTTCTCTTTAGACTGGTCTAGACTTATGAGTGATGAGAATGCTTATAATGAAGAAGGATTTGCCTTTTATGATGAATTCATAGATGAATTACTCAAGAGAGATATAGAACCTATTCTTACACTTTATCACTTTGAAATGCCTGTGTTCTTATATGAGAAATACAATGGTTTTGAAAGTAGAAAGGTTGTTGATCTATTTGTAGAATTATGCAAGAAAATCGTAGATCGTTATTGTCATAAAGTTAAATACTGGATTATCTTTAATGAACAGAATGGAATACTACAGAAAGGACCAAAGATGTTTTTTGGTGCTGTATGTCCTGAAGGAGAAAACCCTATTACTCTAGATCATCAAATTATGCATAATACTTTAATCGCGCATAGTTTGATAAACGAATATATCCATCAAAAAGGAGGATATGTTTTAGGTATGGCCACTATTGTACAAAGCTATCCTGAAACATGTCATCCATTAGATACATTAGAATTTACGAAAGCCCAGAGCGAAGCATTTGTATTCTTAGATGTCTTTGCGAGAGGACACTATAACAGCTACTTCCTAGCAAATATGAAACAAGAAGGTACTATGCCAGTTATAGAAGAAGGGGATTTTGAAATACTTAAGAAGGGTAAAACAGATGCTCTTGCAATAAGTTATTATATGTCTACTATTAGTCATTATGGTGAAGATTGTTTGACTAATGTGGAAGATGTAGTCATTAAGAAGAACCCTTACTTAGAAATATCTGAATTTGGCTGGACAATAGATCCTATTGGATTACGTATCACTCTAAGACAACTCTATGATAGATATGAAATGCCTATCTATATTGTAGAAAATGGTTATGGCTATGATGATCTATTAGTAGATGGTGTTATTAATGATGATTATCGTATTGATTATATGAGAAAACATATTGAAGAAATGAAAAAGGCTGTAGAAGAAGGTGTGGATTGCAGAGGATACTTATCATGGGGTCCTATTGATATATTGAGCAGTCGTGCACAGATGAAGAAGAGATATGGCTTTGTTTATGTGAATAGAGATAATGATGACTTAAAGGATATGAAAAGAATTAAGAAGAAGTCATTTGAATGGTATAAGAATGTAATAAGTAGTAATGGGGAAGTGTTGTAAGGAGGAGTAATCCTCCTTTTTTAAATCGGAAAATAAGTGAAAAATAAATTATTCACTTAAAATTTAGAGAAAAACAAGAAATTCTTTTGAATAATATAGTAGAGATAGAACATTATTTGTCTTCGGGAACAATTAAAGGAATAGTTACTTTCACAATGGCAAGAGAAATATTGAGAGAAGGAGGTTATTTGTTGATTGATGAAATAGAGAACCATTTTAATAAGGAAATAGTAAGTACTCTTATACGTTTCTTTAAGGATAGTCAGTTAAATAAGAAAGGTGGAGTTTTATTCTTTTCTACTCATTATCCAGAACTTATGGATGAATGTGACCGTAACGATAGCATATTTATTACTAGAAATAGTAATGGTATTACTGTAGAAAATCTTTGTAATATTTTGAAAAGAAATGATATTAAGAAGAGTGAAGCTTATGAGAGTGGATATCTTCAAGGGACTACACCATCTTATGAAGCGTATATGAAGTTGAAGAAGAGTATGAGTGAATAACTGATTGAAAATATGAGGAGGTTAATAATATTGAAATCTAAATACTCTATAGATGAGCAATTGAAAAATCTCGAAGATAAGAATGTTCAATTTAATATTATGAGTAAAGAGGAAGCACGAGAGTATCTACAAAATAATACGTACTATTTTAAGTTAAAATCTTATGAGAAATCATTTGAATACAACGTGTCAAAGAATCAATATATTAATCTTGAATTTGCATATCTGGTAGAATTGTCTAAGCTAGATATGTACTTAAGGGAATTGATCATTAGAATATCATTGCATACAGAACATTTTTTGAAAGTCAAATTAATTGATGATCTTACAAAGAATGAAAAAGAAGATGGTTATCATGTTGTAAGAGAACTGTTTTCTAAATATCCATTTATGGTAGACCATATTAATCAAAAGAAAAATAATTCAGCATGTGCAGATTTGATTCATAAATATGAGAATGAATGGGTTACTTGGAATTTAATTGAAGTTATATCATTTGGTGATTTCATTAGATTATATGAATTTTATTATTCATTATATCCAGAACAGGCTAATGCGATTGTCAGTGATCTTATATGGTCCCTGAAATTTATTAGGAATGCCTCAGCACATAATAACTGTTTATTGAATACTTTAAGAAAACCTTATGTGTATACACATTTGTATGACAAAAAGAGAAAAACAATTATTGTAAATAAGAGATTGGTCTCGCTATTATCATCAGTTCCTACTATAACGAAAAATAACAGAAAGAAAAAAATGTCTAATCCTGTTATTCATGATGTTGTGGCAAGTTTATTTTTGTTTAATGAGATATGTACAAGTCAGGTATTTAAGAAGAAGATATTTACAGAATTTAAAGATTTTATGGAAGGAAGATTGATTAAAAATAAAGAATATTTCAGTAGTGATAATGTTTTTACCTCAATTTATGAATTTATTAAAAATGTAGTTGACTATTTATACGAAAGAAACGTATAATACATTCAGGGACAAAAACATTTATGTTTTATGTGATGCGACGCCTGCGTTGCGTCACTTTTTTTATTTTAGTTGATCTCATAGTACATAAACTGTGAGATTTTTTATTTATACCTCAAACTTGGCATGTGGATTGCAATATATATAAGTGAATAAAGAATGGAGGTATTCTATGTATGATGTAACAGCAACAGGTGAACTCTTAATAGACTTCACTAGAAATGGTTTAAGTGAACAGAATAACCGTATCTATGAAGCCAATCCAGGAGGCGCACCTTGTAATGTACTTGCTATGCTTGGAAAACTAGGTTATAAAACCGCATTTATTGGAAAAGTAGGAAATGATGAGTTTGGAAAACTATTAAAGAATACAATCTCAGAACAAAAGATTGATTCTATAGGTCTTGTAATGGATCCAGATGCAAAAACAACACTTGCTTTTGTAGATAATGATGAAACAGGAGACCGCAGCTTCTCTTTCTATAGAAAGCCAGGCGCAGATATGATGCTTAGGGAAGACGAAGTGAATTATGAATTAATTGATAACTGCCGTATCTTCCACTTTGGCTCTTTGTCTATGACGGATGAACCGGTGAGATCTGCCACTTATGCGATGATTGATTATGCAAAAAAGAAAAATAAGATTATTTCTTTTGACCCTAACTTAAGACCACCTTTATGGGAAAGTGAAGATCTTGCAGCTAAACAGATCTGGTATGGTATTGAACAGTGCGATATCTTAAAGATTGCAGATAATGAGATTGAATGGCTCACAGGTACTGATGATTATGATAAGGGAATTGAAATCATTAGAGAAAGAACGCATGCAAAACTCATCAATGTCACACTTGGTCCAAACGGTAGTATTGCTTACTATGGCAATCATAAAGTATTTATGGAGCCTTATTTAAATAAGGACACAATAGAAACAACAGGTGCAGGTGACACATTTGGAGCCTGTGCACTTCATGCAGTACTTAAAAATGGATTAGACAATATGACTGAAGAGAATTTAAAAGAAATGCTTCAGTTTGCGAATGCAGCGGCTTCTTTAATTACAACTAAGAAGGGCGCATTAAGAGTGATGCCGGAAGAAAAAGAAATTAAAGATTTAATGAATAAAAACTAAAAGTTGGCATTACAATTGCGGTATATATAAGTGAAAAGAAAAAGAAAGGAGAAAATAAAAAATAAGAAAACTAAAAGTTGGCACGACAATTGCAACTTATATAAGCGTAAGGGGGATATCAAAATGAGACACATTTTAATCGCAACACATGGGTTACTTGCTTCAGGTGCAAAATCAACAATGGAATTCTTGATCGGCAATGTAAATAACGTTGACTATATTACAGCTTATGTAGATGGTCAGAAACCTATCAATGAGCAGATTGAAGAATACTTTGCAAAGATTCCACAGGAAGATGAAATTGTGATTTTTACTGATATTAAGGGTGGAAGTGTAAATCAGAAGATGATTCCATATTGCACAAGGGAAAACACTTTCTTGGTATCAGGATTTAATTTAGCTGTTCTTATCGAAGTCACTATGACTCCAGAAAAACTTACTAATGAGTTCTTAAAGGCTAAGATTGAAGAAGCGAGAGAACAGTTATGCTTAGTAGAAATTGAAAAAAACAATATAGAAGAAAACGATGACGATTTTCTTCTATAAGAAAGAGAGGAAAAGAAAATGATTGTTTGTTTAAGAGTAGACGAAAGATTAATTCATGGACAGGTTGCTATGACTTGGACAAAGGAATTAAAGCTTCATGGTTTAGTTGTTGCAAGTGATGAAGCAGCATCAAACGAATTACAGAAGATGTCATTAAAGATGGCAGTGCCAGAAGGTATTAAATGTATTATTAAATCAGTAGAAGGCGTTTCATCAATCTTAGATGATCCTAGATCAGAAAAGATGCGCTTAATGGTTCTTGTGCCAACAGTACGTGATGCTGTTACTTTATGTAAGAAATACAAGAATATTGAAATGGTTAACTTAGGTAACGCTGGAAAGATGACTTCAGGTGAAAAGATTACTTTAACTAAGGAAGTTATGCTTACAAAAGAAGAATTAGAAGCATTAAAAGAATTAGTTGAATTATATCCAGATACATTTTTCCAGGGTACACCTTCAATGGAAAAGAAACTTGCTACAAACGTATTAAAAAATTTATAAGAGATAGGAGAGAGTTATTATGTTAAACGCATTTTTCGTCGCATTGGCAGTATTCGTAGGCGTTGGAGGACACGAATTATTCGGTATGGTCATGTTAAGTAGACCAATCGTTGTTGCACCTCTTACTGGTTTATTGCTAGGAGATGTTCAGACAGGTTTATTAGTTGGAGCATCTTTAGAATCAATCTTTATGGGAGTTGTCAATGTAGGTATTTCAAGTACTGCTGAGCCAGCTCTAGCTGCAGGTCTTGCTACAGCCTTCACAATTCAGATGGGTGGAAATGTTGGTACTATTATTCCAATCGTATTCCCACTTGCTGTATTAGGTCTTCAGTTCATGAACTTTATTTTCTCATTCGTTATTGGTCCATTCGCACCAAAATTTGAACAGCTAGCTTTAGAAGGTAAAGATAAATCAATCACAGCCCTTCACTTTGGTTTATGGGTATTACACTATGGTTTATATGCTTTAATTCCATTCTTTGCTGTATGGTTAGGATCTGATGTAGTGCAGACAATCTTACAGTCAATTCCTAAGGTAATCATGAATGGTTTAACAGTTGCTGGTAACATGCTTCCTGCTGTAGGTATGGCTATGTTAATGCAGATGTTATGGGATAAGAAAACTGGTATTTACTATATTCTTGGATTTGTTGCAGTGGCTTATTTAAAATTACCACTCATCGCTATCGCAGTATTAGGTGTTGTTATCGCATTAGTAACAGCACAGCGTGATATGCAGTTAAAAGATATGATGGCTAAACCAGCTGTTGCAAGTGCATCAGCTAATGACAGTGAAGAGGAGGACTTTTTCGCATGAAACTAATGAATAACATTGATAAAGAAGAAAAGAAATTAATCAGAAAGATGTTCTGGAGATCAGGTGCTATGTATGCATCTGTTAACCCAGTTACTATGGGTGGTGCAGGTTTCTGTTATGCTATGATTCCATTCATCAACCATTTCTATAAGAATGATGAAAAGAAAAGACGTGAAGCTCTTGCAAGACATGTCTCTTACTTCAGTACTACAGTACCTCTTGCATCATTTGTAATGGGTATTGCTGGTTCAATGGAAAAAGAAAACAGTGAAAAACCAGACTTTGATGCTAATGCAATTGGCTCTATTAAAACAAGTTTAATGGGTCCTTTAGCTGGTATTGGTGACTCATTATTCTGGGGTGTATGGAGAGTAGTTTGTGCAGGTCTTGCTATTGGTTTTGCTAATGCTGGTAACATCCTTGCTCCAATTATCTTCTTAGTATTATTCAACGTACCAAACTTCCTATGCAGATACTATGGTGCATGTTTAGGATATTCTTTAGGGGCTAAGTATATTGAAAAATTATATGCAAACGGCATGATTGAAATCCTTACAAAAGCAGCAGGTATTGTTGGTTTAATTATGGTTGGCGCTATGACTAGCCAGACAGTCGTATTCAAGACAATTCTTGAATTCAAGATGAAGGGACAGTCATTAATGAATGTTCAGTCAGCTCTTGATAGTATCTTTAAAGGTATCGTTCCATTATTAATGACATTTGGCTGCTATAAGCTGTTAAATAAGAAAGTGAACGTTATTGCAATCATCTTCGGAATTGTTGCACTAGGAATCGTTTTATCACTATTAGGTATTTGTTAATAAATACCACAGGAGGTCGCTTTGAATACAATGCAATGCAATCCATTCTATATGCTAAGAATCAAGAATGGAATCTATAGTACAGACAACACAATCAGTTATTATCGCAATAAGCTTCCAGATGATACATTTTCATTTGATTCTTCCAATCAAAAAGTTCAAGCTAATCTTGATGAATTTGGCACAATTAAAAACCTTACCTTCTTTCATCACAACTACTACATGGAAAGCAAACCAGGTGTATGGGTAGGGAAAGACTTTGTCCAGGAACATGATCTTTCTGTCTCTATCATATGGAATGGTAAAAGAACTGAATTAAAATCTGATAATGTAGATGTCGTATCTGATCTTGCAGATAATCTTTTTCCAAGAAGTATTCATCATTTTAACTATGGAACAGTAAGCTTAATTGCTTGTGCACCTATTACTCATGATGGAGAAAGATTAAGTAGTTTGATGTATGCTATTATCGTTGAGAACCAAAGCGATACAGAAGGAGAAGGAGTCTTAGAACTTCCTTCTCTTTATAAAAAGAAATACTCTGATACAAGAAATGTATTAATAGAATGCCGTGAGACACAATCTCACAACTGTATTTCATTTACTTTACCACCTCATTCTCAAAAAGAATTTATGATTGCTTTCACTGATCCTAATGCATATCAGGATACACAGAAGCTGTTTAGTAGAAGTATTGATGAATGGCTCAAAGAAACATGTCAGTATTATAAACAATGCATAGGTACAGTCCATTTTGATGATGACCCAATGGCGGGCTACTTAATTGAAAGAGCTTATCAACAGGCGTCCGGTGCTTTCGCCATGGATGGGTATAATCAAATACTTGGTTCAAATTGGGGCACTTACCCCGTTACTCCTCATATATGGAATAAAGATATGTATTATTCCAGCCTACCTTATACAATGACTGAACCAGACCTATGTAAAAAAACAATAAAATGGTTTGCCCAATATGGTATCAAATACCCAGGTACTAAATTTGAAGGCGGCATCTTCCATTCATTAAGTAATTCTCTATCAGTGATTCTTCTTTCTGGTGCATATTATGATTATTTTGTTGATAAACATTTCTTTTTAGACAACGAAGATCTCTATAAACAGATGAAGGAAATCCTTAACGAAGTCATTACTTCTAGAAATCCAGATGAACCACATCTATACCACAGTATATGGATTTCAGACGCCTACTCCCTTGGCACATATCATACAGGATCTAACATCTGTGTATATCGTGCATGTCGCTCCCTATCAAGACTTGCACTGGAAATATTTGATGAGAAAGAATATGCAATTGAACTAGAAAATGAGGCCCAGGCAATCAAGAATGATATAGAGAAATATATGACTGTAGAAAGAAATGGTCATCGTATTTTTCTAGAAGGTATTGCGTCACTTGATCCAGATGCAAAAGAACATATGTCAGATGAGTGTTATCGTAAAGAGATGCTTGATCAAGGACTTCAGTTCTTAACTGACGTAGATCATGACGGTACTATCACATTAAGAATGCATGATGGTGAAGAATCAGACACTACATTATTGAAATATTATGGCTATGAGGCAGGAGAAAGGACAACTCACTATGGACAATTCAGTTCAAGTGATGAGAATCCTACTTACAGTAAACTGAGCAGAGGGATTAAATGGGGTAACCAGTCAGGTGCAACATTCCCAGGATATATTTCAATATTGAATGGTGCAGATAATGTAGAAAACTGGAGTGGAGAAAACGGCAGATTTAAAGAATTAGAAAGACTGGCTGATTTAGATGGCAGCTGGTGGTGGTGGCCTTATAAAGTAGGGGCACCTACTGGAGATGTCACACGAATGAACAGTTGTGGTAAATGTGGATGGGCATCAGGTATCTTTTATATCTTGTTTATTACAGAATTCTTAGGAATCAACTATGATGCACCAAACAAACACTTAACGATTCATCCTAAGGAATTTATTGGAAACTTTTTCTGGGAGGATTTCCATATCGGTGAATCAAGATTTGATATCAAGGTAACTGATCAGCACATTCACATTATCAATAAAAATAATTATTCAATTACTGTCAATCAACATGCAGTAAAGGAAGGAGAAGATTATGAATTTACTAAGTAATATCATGACTTATAAAGGAGAACGTTCTAGAGCTGTATCACCCGAAAACCCAACTGGTGAAAAAGGCAAAGCGTGTATGGAAGCAAGTGCTCTAGGTCCATCAAGAAAAGGCCGTGGAAGCATTAAATTACCTATGGGTGAAGAAACAGTGATTGCGGATATTAAAGGTCCAGGTATTATTAGACATATGTGGATGACAATCCGTGAAAATACTGAAAAAGGCAGCTTTGTCATGAGAGATGTTGTCTTAAGAATCTATTGGGATGGTAGTGATACACCTGCAGTAGAAGCCCCTATTGGTGATTTCTTCTGTAATGGTTTTGGTGAAAGATGTGATGTTGCTTCTTTACCAATCGTTGTGAATCCTACTGGAGGAATGAACAGTTATTTTGAAATGCCATTCGCAAAAAGAGCAGTCATCACAATGACAAATGAACATCCAAAAGATATTACATCATTCTTCTATACAATTAATTATGCTGAAGTTGATGCTTTACCTGAGAATTGTTTATATTTCCATGCTTATTGGCGTAGAGAACGTCAGACTGAACTTGCTAAAGACTATGTCATTCTAGATGATGTTAAAGGTAAAGGCTACTATGTAGGGACTTACCTTGGTTTAACTGCATTAGAAAGATATTGGTGGGGTGAGGGAGAATTCAAGTTCTACCTAGATGGTGATGAAGACTATCCAACAGTTTCATCAACTGGTTCAGAAGACTACTTTGGTGGTGCTTGGGCATTCCATCAGAAAGATGAACTAGGAAGACCTTCGGTGAAACCATATTCTAACTTATTCTTAGGGTATCCATTCTATTCAACGAAGGATAAGACAAGAGAAAGATTTGAAACAGGTAAGTTGAATGCTGTTCATGCCTTTGGTAATGACAGCCTTCCTCGCCATGGCTTATACAGATTCCATATCTTAGATCCAATCGCCTTTGATGAAGATATCAAAGTCACATTACAGCAGATTGGTAACGATGATCTTGCATTATATGAAAGACAAGACGATGTCTGTACAGTTGCTTATTGGTATTGTGATCATAAGGAAGGATTCGATAAAGAATTCCCAAATAGAAGAGCAAGACTCCCAAGATAGTCAGACAGGAAGATATCCCTATATCTTCCTTTTCATGCGTGTTGGCGTTAAATTGTTTTTTAATAGTTTTCAAGTTATAATTAATTAAGAGCAAGGAGGTATCATGATGGATGTAAAAGATAAGGTTTATATATCACTTCAAGAATGCTTAAATGAGTCTGAAAAGATCCCTACATCTCAGATTGCAGACAATCTACATTTAAGCAAACAGATTGTGACACATTATTTAAATCAGCTTTTTGATGAGGGGAAAGTAAAGAAAACAGATACAAGACCGACTTACTGGTATATCGAAAAAGAAGAACAGAGTGCATCTGTTGAAGAAGAGCTAGATTCAGAAGTATTTGATTCTATGATTGGTGCAACAGGAAGTCATAAGAAAATAGTAGAAATGTGTAAAGCATCTGTTTCTTATCCACCTCATGGTCTTCCTATTCTTATTATTGGTGAAAGTGGTGTAGGTAAAAGCTATATCGCAAAGCTCATCTATAAGCATGCATTACAGACAGGTAGTATTGATAAAAAAGCACCTTTTGTTGTATTGAACTGTGCAGATTATGCAAATAACCCTGAACTTCTTTCAGCTACATTACTTGGTTATAAGAAAGGAAGCTTTACAGGGGCTGATTCTGATAAGACAGGATTACTTCAGGAAGCAGATGGTGGTTATCTTTTCTTAGATGAAGTACATCGTTTATCATTTGAAAACCAGGAAAAGTTATTTGTATTTATGGATACAGGTAAGTATCGTCCTCTTGGCGATTCTAAATGGAGAAACTCAAACGTACGATTTATATTTGCGACAACAGAAAACCCTCAGGAAGTCTTATTAGAAACATTCAGAAGAAGAATTACATTACAGATTACTATTCCTAATATTACAGAACGCCCTTTACAGGAACGTATAGAACTCATAGAAACATTCTATAAAGAAGAAGCAGAAAAGATTAAAAAGAACCTCACTATTTCTAGCGGTGCTGTTAAAATGCTTTGTTTCTCTAAGTTTCCTGGTAATATTGGGAGATTAAGAAATTTAATTCAGGTTAGCTGTGCAGAAGCTTATTTCAAACACGGTAAAGAAGACAATCTTCTTATTTCTGAAGCAGAGCTTATTCATGCAGGAGGAGATATACCTGTCAATACAACAGGATTTCAGACTGAACGTAATATGGAAATATCCATTCTATGGAATCAGCCTAAAGAGTATATCCATCAGGAGTATTATGATGAATATCATATTGAAATCATCGATCTCTTTCATAAGATAGAGACTGCATCATGGGGTCAGATTGACCAGCTCTATTTGAATTTTCGCGCAATTATAAGAAAGATTAATCCTACACATAACAACTTAACAGAACAGCGTTTCTTTACGCAGATTTGTAAAGATATACTGATTCGATATGGTGTAAAGATGAATGATTCTTGTGGTAAAGAATTGTATATTCTCTATACAATATTCAATCAAATGTGTATTGATAAGGAACAGGAATGGAAACTTAAAGCATATTTTGAACAATCATGTCCTAGAGCTTTCTATGTTGCAAATCGCATCATTCTTGAATTAAAGAAGTATGAATTACAATTAGAAGATAATCTTGCTTTCTTATTTGCGTTAGCTATTCATGAATATATCAGTGAGTCTCTTGAATTAAATGGGCTCATCGCAGCTCATGGTGATACAACAGCATCGAGTATTGCGAAGGTTGTCAATCAGGCGTGTGGTACCTTTATTATGGAAGGTATTGATATGCCTATGGATACAACACTTGATCAGACTGTAGAAAAAGTACAGAACTATCTCCTGCATTCTGCTAAGGGTAAAGGATTGATTTTACTTGTAGATACAGGATCATTAAGCAGTATGTATTCAAAGATAAAGAATAACTTATCTGGTGATTTATTAATTATTAATAATGTTTCTACGGCTATTGCATTAGATGTTGGTTTAAAGATGCTAGGTCATGGCTCTTTTGAACAAATTGTAGAAAGCACAAAAAAGATTAACAGCTTTGATGTTCAGTTCTTTGAAGGATTATCTAAGAATAAGAATATTCTTATTTCATGTATGTCCGGTGTAGGTATTGCAGAAAAGATACAGGAAATCATGAAGAGGACATTAGGTGACTGTGGTCTTGATTTCGTGACAATGGAATATAAGAAACTTTTAGATTTACTCAATGAAGATGAATCTAAGAATTTTGATCAGACTCTTATGATTTTAACAACATCTCCTCTTCATGATGGTATTTCAACACCTTGGCTGAGTGTTTATGATGTATTAGATGGCCGTGGCGAAGAAAACCTATGGAATGCATTAAGAAGTGTAGTTACACCAGAACAATTTGAAGCATTGAAGAATGAATTTGTAAGATTCTTTACAATCGAAGGTATTGTCAGCAGATTACAGTTCCTCAATCCTACAGTTGTTATTCAGGATGTAGAAATGATTCTTCATCGTTATCAGGATTATTATAAGATGGAGATGTCAGGCCATATAAGATTGAATCTTTATATGCATATCGCATTTATGTTTGAACGCTTAATGACTGCAGATGATACGGATGATGAAGAAGAACCTACAGATTTAGCACAGAAAGAGTTTTATCGTATATCAAAAATTGTTTTCCAGGATGTAGAAAAGAAATATCGTATTCATATAGATAATTATGAATTATCTATATTGTATGAATTATTGAACAAAGTTATTAAGGAGCCAATAGGCTTAGATGAAACTTGAACTTAAACAAGGTCAAAAACATCAAATATATCAGAAACAGATTGAAAAAAATCAGATCTTACAGATGGACGTCCAACAACTTCTTGCCCACATAGAGAAGATTTCTTTTGAAAATCCATTAATAGATACTGATGATATGATAGAAAGTACTTCTGATATAGGAAAAGAATTTGATATCGATAGTCTTTCAAGAAAATCAGAACAGAGTTTAAAGGAAAACATTCACTGGCAATTAATAAACAAGGATATAGACAATAAAGAATTAGTAGAATCTCTTGTAGAGTTATTAGATGATAATGGATATCTACGTCTCTCAACTCAAGATATTTGTACTTGTCTAAAATGTGATGAGAAAGAGTATATAGAAGCTAAAAATGTATTATCCAAGCTAGAACCTCCTGGACTTGGTGCAGCCACTTTAAAGGAATGTCTTCTTCTTCAATTAGAGCGCCTCGAAGAAACAGAAGATATTTATAAGACAAAACAACTTATTAAAGAATGCTTAGAAGATCTTTCAAAGAGTCATTATCATGCTGTTTCTAAGAAACTCGGCATATCCCAAAACAAAGTAAGAGAACTACTACAAATCATACTGACATTAAATCCTCGTCCAGCCAGCAGCTTTAGTTCCTCTATTGAAGTCAATTATCCTGTACCAGATATAATAATCAAGGATAATGCTGTACAATTAAATCCAGTGATCTATAAGGATATAAACATCAATACAGGTTACTTATCTCTTGAATCAGAAAGTAAAGAAACTAAGAAATATATAGAATCTAAACTAAGACAAGTTTCCTGGTTACAACAATGTCTCACCCAAAGAAAGAATCTAATATATGATATTGCGGTCTTTTTACTAGACTATCAACAAGATTTCTTTATGAATGGAGGGGCTTGCCATCCACTCCTACAAAAAGATTTAGCTATGTTACTTGGAGTACATGAATCTACAATCAGTAGAGCCATTAAGGATAAATATATATATTGTGATAAGGGCTTTATTCTTCTAAGTGATCTCATTCCAAAGGGAACAGAAGATAACTCTGTTGATTCTATCAAAGAAACAATCAAAGAAGTTATCAATAATGAAGATAAAATAAAGCCTTTAAGTGATCAGAAAATCACCACTCTCTTAAAAGATAAAGGTATTGAAATATCTAGAAGAACAGTAGCCAAATATCGTTCAGAATTAAATATTCCAGATGCATCTGGTAGAAAACATATAAAAAAGTAGAACTGTTGTGTTCTACTTTTTTTAGCTATTCAGGATAATAATCGGTAGTTACTCTCTTTTTGATGATTTTCTATTATACTCATAGCATAATAATGATATGAAATAATAAAAATCATATCATAAAGGAGATAAGAACATGAAGCACACTTATTGTACAAACTGTAGAAAAGAAACAACCTACACATTGAAGAAACAGGGAATCAGAAAAGTTATTAAAGATAAGGAATATACTTTCTTGATTACTGTTGCAGTATGTAATGAATGTTGTGAAGAAATATCTCTACCTGGTTCACTAGATTTAAATATTAAAGAAATTGATTCACAGTATAGAAAAAAGGAAAATCTAATTACTATCGAAGATATCAACAGATTATTAAAGATATATGATATTGGGAAAGGACCTCTCGCATTGGTTCTTGGTTTTGGTGAAGTGACTATTAAAAGATATCTAGATGGGCATGTGCCTTCTCTTGAGTATTCCAATATCATGAAAAAAGCTTTACTTTCTCCTGATTATTTCTATAAGAAATTACAGGAGAATAAAAATAAGATTACTCCTGCTTCTTATAAGAAATCACAAGAAGCAGTGAATAATCTACAAGAATTATTTGTATTATCTGATAAGATGAGACAGGTCATTGCATATTTATTTAAAGAATTGAATGAGGTTACACCGTTGATGCTTCAAAAACTTCTTTATTTGATTCAGGGAACCTCTTATGCCTTATATGATCATCCTATATTTATAGAACATTCCCAGGCATGGGTTCATGGCCCTGTCTATCCTGATGTTTATCATTTATTCAAGCAGTTCAGTTTTAATCCTATTGATGATGATCGATTTGTACTCTTTGAAGAATTAGAGAATACATTAAGTGAAGAAGAATGTCATGTGATTGATTTAGTTATTCATACATATGGTCTCTATAGCGCTAAAGTATTAGAAACAATCACGCATACACAGGATCCTTGGATATCAGCTAGAAAAGGCTATGAAGGAACTGTTCCTTCTCATGAACCTATTATAGAGGAAAATATAAGAAACTATTTCCATACATTAGATAGACAATATGACTTTTCTCATAGAGAAGGAATCAATCACTATATTCATGATATTATCATGTAATGACTATGTATCACTTATTATATTCTTTATTCTGTGAATAACTAGAAATCCATCATACAGATTTTAATAGAAACATGCCAATGACAATACTCAGCCTCATAACATGAGTATACTCTTGCGTGAAGTATCTTACCTGCATCCATTAATCTAGAAAAAATACAATTATCCTTTTTAGGAATATACCCAAGCTTTTCACCATCTGTTGTGAGAACCTTAATCGCATTACTATCATATTTATTATCTGCTTCTCTTTCTAATAGAAGAGGGTCGTTCTTCTCTAGTCTTTTAAATACATCTTGATTATTTACATAACGTGTTCCTGCAATATCAGTAAAATACAAAAAGATTTCATTCATTAAAGGCATAACCACATTCTCTATCCCATTCATTTCTACTGCTTCTAAAATCACATCTTTCATATTATCCATAAATGCTTCCTCCTAACATGCATGCATAACTTTTTCAAAACAGGAATATTGTTTATCTAAGTTATATTTATACAATCTGTATATCATGATTTTCTTTTCTAGATACTCTTTTGTTATTTTAGGATTTCTATTTTCAATAGACTCTATTTCTTTTTTGATTCTTTCTATTTGTGTTGTGAGATAGGTCATTTCTAAGTTTTTTCTAATTGATTGGGTATCATAATCCACCAACATTTCTATATCTTTTAAATCATTCAAGTTATTATATCGATAGGATTCAAGAGCACGTTCCCATAAAGGGTGGTCTTGATCAATTCTTTTAATGATTCTTTTGAATATCTTCTTTGCCTGCTTCATATCTTCATCACTTAGATTCTGTTTCACTATTTTCTTATGAGTTCTTAGTTCCTCTAACTCATGCATATAATCTTCTTTCACAGCATCCATATAGCCTTCTAACTCTTCCTTATATATCTTGATATGATGATTCTTACATCGCTGACAATAGGCAATTCTTTTCTTAAGGAAGATACACTCAACCATCAAACTATAATATTCTTTATATGAATCAGCATACATTTGATAATTATCTTTTTGATTCTCTTCAACTTGTTTCTTCAGTTCATCACGCTTAATGATTAAACTTCTATAAAGATTGATTAAGTAGTTTGTTGTAGTAGACATAGCGCATCTCCTCCTTAACTACATCATACAACTTTCATCAAAAAAATGTTTTGAGTAAGGCACTCATAAAGTCTATTTATAGGCGTTCAAATATTTTTTTTGCGTAATGACTATGTACCACATATATTGTTAGTTAGTATGTGCATAGACTATCTTATATAGAATATTATTACTTTCATGCATGAAAATGTAGTGTCGTGATTGTGAAGTAAAATATCTCATGATACAATTAAATTACTATTCATAGGAGGAAAAAAGATGAAATACAAAGGGAGAAAGATATTTGCGGCTTTAGTAGCAAGCACGATGATTTGTAGTGCTCCTGTCTATGCAGCCAATAATACAACAGATGTATTCTATGATGATTTCAGTGGTACAACACTTGATACAAATAAGTGGTTGATTGCGGATAAATCATGGGGTGGAAACAATGGTGGTGTTGTTCCTGAAAACGTATCTGTTTCTAATGGTACATTAAAATTAGAAGGGCATGGAAACAAATATAAAGGAAACGTAAAAGGACATAACCAGCCAACAGGTATTCGTACAGGAGCCGCTATTGCGACTAGAAATTATTATTCTTCAGGTAGTTATGAAGTCGTCGCAAAAGTTGCACCAGAACTAGGAGCCTGTTCAGCTATCTGGACATTTGAATATGAGGAATACTATCCAGGTGATCCAGAATATGAAGCATCAGGTAAAACAGGACAATATTATGCTGTCAATCATGAGATTGATATTGAATTACCTACAGCCAATGCAACGCATAAAACACCTTCATTTGAAGCAGCACGCTTTAATACATTCACTACAGAAAATGGCTATAGTATGAAAGAAGATTTACCTTATGCAGTTGATGATGGAAAGTTCCATACATATCGCTTTGACTGGCATACAGGCAGTGATACAGAAGAAAAACGTGTGGATTATTATGTAGATGATATTTATATGTGTACAAGTAGAACACAGGTTCCAAGTAATGCAGGACGTTTCTGGGTAGGCTTATGGTTCCCAACAAGTATTGATGCCGATAAAGATGGTATCTGTGAAACAGGTTGGACAGGTACAGCAGACTTTGACACAACCGTATTTGAAATCGATTCTGTCAAGATTGAACCTTACCATGAATCAGGTGATACCCCACAAAAAGAATCATTTCCATATGATGGCTGGGCTATTGATTCATTCCCAGAACTTATTGATCAGGAAAAATACAATCATATTATTAATGGTGACTTCTCAGAAGGTAAAACAGCCTGGACTCTATCTGGAGATGCCACTGTATTAAACGAAAAAGCTGTACTTTCTTCAGGGTCTAAAACGGATACGATCTCACAGCTTATAGATGTTAAACAGCGTATGACTTATACAATCAGTGCTGATATTGAAACAGATGGTACAGAAGTAACTATCGGTGCAAGAAAGAAAAATGGTACATTCAACTCATCTCAGACATTTAATAAATCTGGTCATGTAGAAGTATCATTTGTGACTGATGCAGGTTCTTCACAGAAGATGGAGGCTTATGCACAGGTATTACGTTATCAGCAGGGCGCACCTGTTAAGGTAGATAATATCAAGGTGACAAGTGGTAAAGCTTCTACACTGATTCCTACACCAAAACCAGACGTCTCTCAATTAGTAGCTAATGGAGAATTTGATGAAGGAGATAAGAACTGGAAGTTATCAGGAAGCACTATTATTGAAAATGGACATGCAGTGCTTGCTTCTGGTTCAGATACAGATGGATTATCACAGAAGATCAGTGTAGAAGGTGGTAAAACATATACATTAACGGCTAATGTCATTTCTAGTGGTACTAATATTGATGTTGGTATCAAAGACTATAATGGTCGTTATACAAATATTCATCAGACACTCAATAAATCAGGTACAATGACTCTTACATTCATTACCGCAAAGCATATCAAGGAAGTAGAATTATATGCTGAAGTAGTCAGATATCAATCAAACAACAATCCTGTCTATTTGGATTCTATTGTCTTAAAAGAAGGAAAAGAAGAAATCACTCCAGATCAGCCGGAGATTCCAGAAATTCCTGCTTCAGGATTATTAAATAATGGCACATTTACACAAGGTAATTCTTATTGGACACTAGGTGGTAGTGCTTCTATTTCATCAGGAAAAGCTGTTCTTACTTCAGGCTGTGACACAGATACAATCTCACAGAATGTATCTGTAGAAACAGGTAAGACATATAAGCTTACTTGTGATATTGAATCTAATGGCTGTAATGTAGATGTTATGATTCAAGGACATGATGGCAAATATAGTAAGAAGAAGGTATCTTATTCTACAAATGCAAAAGGGAAACTTGTATTTACAGTAGGAAAAGTACATTCTGAATCTAAAATAGTGATCCAGGTATTACGTTATCAGAACGAATCAGTTAAAGTATCCAATATTCAATTAGAAGAAATGAAATAAATAAGGCAGAGACACCCGTCTCTGCCTATATTACTTTATGGATTGCTTCACTGACACTGCTTACTACATCATTGACTTCTTCTTTTAAACTATCAGGAGAACTATGGAAAGTAAAACTATAATCACTTGCCTTAAACAAAGGTAAATCATTATAGGAATCACCAATACCAAGCATCTTATCCGCATTAAAATGTTTTTTAATAGCCTTTACACCTGTACCTTTGGAAATACCCTTTGATACAATATCAATTACATTCGTGTTCTGATAACCAGATACCATAGGGTATCTATCATGTACATCTGATACAAATGTTGCTGCTTCTTCATTGGTATCAAAAACTAAAGAAATACTATAGAACTTTGAATCCTTGATTTCTTCAAAATCCTTAATCATAGTAAAAGTAGGAAAATCAATAAAATCAGTAAAATAGAAATGAGATTCACTTTCTGTCTGTACAATAATATTAGAGTAGTCTCTATAATGATTATATATATCTCTCACAAGTTCTTTATCTAAAAGGTGTTCCTCAATCACATGTCTATCCTTATCTAATAATAGTGCACCTGTACACATAATATAGAAATCAAAAGGAATATCCTCTACATCATATAAACAGCTCAGTGGTCTTCCTGTACAGACACCAAATAGATTCTCTTTTTGAAAAGCTGCAATGGCCTCTCTATCTGTTTCTTTTACTTTTTTATTATGAACTAAAGTACCATCTAAATCAGTCGCAAATACCTTCATTTTTTTCTCCATTTCCCCGCGCCTTCGTTGCGCGGACACAAATATTTAAT
>ERZ857629.679-NODE-679-length-44498-cov-7.236843_pt1 | contig 44498 bp, 39 predicted proteins | sample MGYA00519700_ERZ857629 | MGnify/ENA primary metagenome ERZ857629 (study PRJEB31778, sample SAMEA3449351) | human gut metagenome | biome: human gut; feature: human-associated habitat; material: faeces | place: United Kingdom | collected 2010/2012 ... | reverse complement strand
TTCGGAAAAGATAATCCTACTGGGATCAACTCAGCGAATTACCGAACACAGTTCTAGGGAATGACCATGTTTTATATCAGCTTCTGAACAAAAAGTAATACCAGTACTACTCAATACAGACAGAGGATGTGCTGCATCAGATGTCTTTTGCCCACGGAATGCAGTATTGAGTCCAAACGGATTTCTTGATAAAACAAGATTGTCCAAGGTATCTTCATTAAGTGCTCTTATTTTATTCAATATGGGAATTGCCACATTATAACGTATTAACACATTGTGATCAGATAAGTAACGTGATGAAGTTGTTTCGTGAATACCTGAAACATTTGTTATGATACATTCTCCATGATAATCACGATCAATAAGGAAATAACATATCCCACCAGTACTTGATTCTGGGAAACAATCTTTTCCGTTGACAAAATCAACAAGCCTGCAAATAGAATCGTTTTCGAGCATCATCTCCCTAAATGCTTTAAGCCCCTTGCCCCCTGCATACCACCTGGTTGGAATAACCATACTAATGAATCTTGGAGAGAGAGAGGGCCTGCATCACAAATTTCTGATAAATTGGCATGGCACTTGAACCGTTGCCCCCGTCATCCAACTGATACGGCGGATTCCCTATGATCACATCGAATTTCACACTCTTGTCCCCCTTGAAGAATCTGTTTGCCAAATATGTTTGAAGCTCGTCCCCCGGACCGCAGTGGATGAAATCATAGGAATACTTCTCCCTCTGATTGGCATCCAGATACTTCGAGTTCTCCGCTATGCCACAGTAAACGCATTTGCCCTTCTTTATGAGGTGATCGGAACACGGGGTCTTGATGTTCCCCTCCGCATCATCGAACCACGTGCCGTTCCCGATCGCATATCCGTTGACGTAATGCCCGTCCTCCATTATCCCGTCACAGGGCCTATTCGCCTGACAACAATAGTACAAAGTCCTACGGGCTACATTGGCGGTGAACTTAGTCTGGCCGATGGAGAAGATCATGTCCTGAAGGATGTGCTTGCGTCTGGTCTCGGTATCCGGGATGAGATCGGCAAGACCGGCATCGAGACGTATAGCGATCTCCCTCTCGAATATTCCCGTCTTGGTAGCGGGATTCAGCCACCTGTAGTCCGGATTGCTCCAGACCTCTTCCGGAAGTGAATCCAGCATCCTATCGACGACCTTCCTGGGCGTGAACACCTCATCGTTTCCGACATTGTTGATCGTCTCCAATATGTCGAAGAACTCCACATATTCCGCAGTCTTCTCCACATCGGACTTGTACTTCTCCTCTGCATCCAAAGCATCGTTACTGGCCATAATCACACCCCGAAACTCTCCAGGGTCCTGGTGCCAACGGCCTTCGGCTTGAGACCCTTCTCCTTTCCGACAAGGGACGCGAACTCAACGGCCGTGTCCGCCCCCCAGTCCATAATCCTGCAATACCTGCCCGTGTGCCTGCCCTTCCCGGACCTGCAGGCGGGACAACCATTGACGACCGATGGATTGCCGTCGAGATCGAGAATCTTCTCGCATGAGAACGGAACGACGTTCTTCATCCCGTCCATCTGCCAAATGTTCCACGAAAGAATCATGCACACGTCTTCGGCGACGCCTTTGGGAACATCCTTCCCGAACTTGTCCCTGAACGATTCCACGAACGAAAGAAGAATGTTCTCCCTTGCAAGAAGGACGTTGTCGCCCTGGAAATCATAGGCGTATATGCTGCGAACGGCGGCCTTCCCCCAATCTATCCATCCCAGTTCGGAATCGACGTTCTCCGATACCACGCGCAGCTTCCTGTCAAGCATGCCCACGCGCGAGCGGACCGGGATCTCGATACCACTGATCGGATCGTAGCGCGTGGTGATGTACGGGGCCTCCCCGCAGCACACCTCCATACGCACCGAAGTGACGAACTTCTTCCAATCCAGGTCTCCGAAATCAACATGCTCCGTGGGAATCCAGGACTGCCCCTCCTCAGTGTTGAAGGGATCGTCCCTTCCGAACCATTGCTCATCGACCAGGTTGTTCTGCTTGTTGACTATCCACGGCGGGGTGAACACCTCCGCCATGTCGCGGGACCTGCTCCTCTGCTCCGATTCCGATTTGAGATATCTCGGACGGATGACCCTGTTGGGGTTGATGATGAAGAGATACTGTATCGCATCCCTGGGCCCAAACCCGGTCCCCTGTGAAATGTAATCGTCAGTGCCCCAGATAAGGTTGGACTTCGTGTTGTTGTCATAGAGCAGAATGTCCATCAGCGACTTGTCGTTGCCTATCCTTCTGTAGGGCTCTATGCTTATCTTCTTCGGAGACCCGCTCCCGCATGATTCGGACCCGCATCCATCGGATTCTGCACAACAATCGGGGATTCCGTCACGTCCGGCCATCTGATTCACAACTCACACTAAGGATGGTAGACTGCAATTTAAAGGATACCACGTCCAGCAAGTCGATACTTCCGGATCGGTTACGGACTGCCGATTTGTCACACCATCCACCTCCCCACCCCCATCGTGATCGTCAGAGAATCCCCAGTTGTTCTGGAACGGCCCCGCGATCCTGTATCCCGAATCCTCACGCACAACGATCCGGCCGTCGAGCGAAAATGATAACCTGTCGTCGCACATGCACAATCATGGAGCACAGGCTGAAAATCATGCCGGAGTTCTTCCAGGCTGTCACGGATGGACAGAAGACCTTCGAACTGCGCAAGGACGATCGCGGCTTCGCGATGGGAGACGTGCTTGTCCTATCCGAATGGAACGGCAGCGATTTCACGGGACGCGAGTTCAGGTGCGTGATCGACTACATCCTGAAGGATTATGACGGACTCTGCCCCGGCTACGCCGTCCTGGGGATCGTTCCCTGTCATAAATCCACATATGAGAAGGATTGAGGGGGAAAGCGGAGACCGAAATCGGATAGCGTTTTCGGCACTCCGTATCTTGTGACGTTGTCGAGCTCATACGCAACGGCCTTATCCCTTCCGTTATAGTACGCGTCGAAGAAGCCTTTGCTGATGCCGGCCGCATCCTTCGTCTCGTTCCATACCGCTTCGGGACTTTCCTCTATCACACGGGTGATGTGCGCCTCTCCGACGACCATCTTCACCGGCGCGGTGCAGTAGATGATCAGATGCTGAACAGGACACTTGCATCTGATCTTCCTGAACTCGAACCTCTTGGTCTCATTGAGAATGTTCTCGACATGCTCGGGATTTATGGATAAAAGCAAAGCCTTCGTCTATACCGTCTTCCTTCAGAATCGAACGCACCTGATCCGGATTCAATACGATCTTGTAAGGGTGGCCTTCGAAGAACCCTTTGCTCTTAAGCCACTTGTGATTGACATTCCTGCCTTTTCCGAAATAACCGTTGTAGAGCAGCGTTATCGTGCAGACATTTCTCTCATTGAAGGATCTGTTCAACTCATCGTCCCCGTAGACAGTCTTATTGCCGACCGAGTCTGCGAAATCCTCGAAGGTCTTTCCATCGAGTACGATCCCACCTTTCTTGAACCACTCAACACCGGTTACAGTGCAGAACGATGTGACAGCTGACAGATAGGTCTTATTCGTTTCCGACTCGGATATCCTCGTGCGCTGTTCCGATCACAGGGCCTTATACTCCAAGACCCTGGCCGTATCGGCCGCGACCTTCGTCCTGGTCACGGTGATATGCGTTTCGGCGGGGATTGATGTGAGGGACTTCTACATGGTGGATTCCTACTACAATCAGGATATCCTCAAGACGATATTCTCCTTGTCCTGGGTCATGACGGAGCTGTCCTTGCTCTACTTCCTGATGTCCCGGATCCGGGGCATTCCGACAGGGGACAGGGTCATTTCGGCGGTGACACGCGTATCATACAGTCTCACCGCGATATATTTCATCCAATGGCTGATCATCGGGAACATATCCGATGTCATATACATCTTGGACTATTCCTTCGAGCCGTGGCTGTTCCCTGTTTTCGTAGCCGTACTCGTTCCGCTGTGCATGTGGATGGGTGTGAAGGCGAAGTCGTATGGGGATTCCTATAAGGCGGCACGTTCAGAGAGGGTATGACCGCATCATATCGAATTGCCGAATGCGGATCCGCACTTTCCGATAGGCCCGTTTCTATGACATTCCGTATGGAGGTCCGACTCCGGCGAATGTCGGTACGTACAAGACGGTCGGCGACAGGGGGAGTACGCATGCGTACCGGTCACGGGACCCTCGGAGTGATGTGATTCGAAGTCGGGAATCCCGGTCTACGGTCGTGACACGGATGTGATGGGGGTCGTCAGGATATAGGACGTCGATCCGAAATCGCTGCCCGGATGCCGATGTCATCCTCATATGGAACTCTCTCCGTCTCTGTCTCAGATGAACATGAGTGCGTATATCGGCAGATACGTGATCCTGTCCTGCACTTCTACGTTACCGGAGTTGGACAGGACAAAGCCCCGACAGGAATCGTTGACATCCATGAGTTTATCAATCGCGTTGTGTCTCTTGTAATCCTTGCCGGATTTGATCTCGATCGCTTTCACCGAAAGATCGTCGTAATCATCCACCAGATAGTCGACCTCCCCATGGTTCTTGTTATCGCAATAGTAGAGTGTGTGTCCGTTGGATGACAGTTGCATTGCAGCCACACATTCGTAGACATTGCCCAGGTTGATCTGCGGTATATCCTCTCTGAGAGGTCTTACATTGTTCCTGTAGAGAAGACAGGAGAGGAGCCCCACGTCGCATATGTAAAGTTTGAGCAGATTGCGTTTGGAGGATTCCCTCAGAGGAAAAACGGGGTTGGAACAGCAAGTGACCTACAGGACCACGCCCGAATCCACGAGGTTGTCGAAATCATCTTTGTAATCATCGAAGCGGGCGTGCTCCTTACCCTCTATGTCCTTGGCGAACACTCTCTTTCTTTTGTTCTCGATGCTGGATGGGATGGAATCGAATACGGCCTTCGTGTGCATCTTGTTCTTTACGTCGTATTTGGATGCATCATTCCCATACAGTTCGTATATCTCCTTCTGGACATTTCTCAGTTTAACGATATCTCTTGTCTGAAGGAATATGTCTACGCAATACGGGAGCCCTCCGCAGATGAGATAGTCCTTGAAAAGGTCCATCATCCTTTTGTGCAGCCCGTCCGGTATCTCCTCGGTATTCGCTATCATGTCCTTCAGATCGTCTATCAGGTCTCTTTGTATACCGTTGGCCCAAAGGAATTCTTCGATATCCATGGGGAACATGCGTTTCGTGGATATGCTGCCTATGGGTATCGATGATGTTTTTCTGAGTTCGACTCCGAGAAGAGATCCGCTGACAATGAATTTGTAGCGATGTTCCATTCTGAGGAATTTCAGAAGGGTCAGAAGATGGCCGTATTCCTGTATCTCGTCCAGGAAGATCAGGGTATCGTCATAGTCTCCGAGAGGTCTGTCGGCTATGGCCTGTACTGTATAATAGAGGTCTTTGGTTGTATGGACGTTTTGGAAGAGGTCGGGACCCTCTTTGTCTTCTATCATATTGATCTCGACGAAGTTCTTGTAATGCCTCTTACCCAATTCACGTATGATGAATGATTTTCCGACCTGCCTTGCTCCATCTATCACCAGGATCGGGGCATCATCGGTCTCGAAATAGTCCTCTATCGCAGAACCTATCTTCCTTTCGAATATCACACTCATCGATCGAGTATCGATGCGTGATTATTTAATTCTTGGTAAAAGTGTAATTTATAGCATTTTTTTCTTTGAAAAAGTGTATTAAAACAGCATTAAAAACAAGGAATTTGTGCAGAAAGGATGTTTCACATCTGGATCCGGGTCGCTGTGCCAGATGGATCCCGTATCAGGGGATGGGGCCGGAACTTATCCCATTGTCCGGCGGGAGTCGGTCGTCCATTTCTTCGATGATGTTTTCCAGGATATCGACCGCGGTCTCGACAGCTTTGGGACAGATCTCTGTAAAAAGGCGGTTATCGCGTGCATGTTTCACGCCTTCGGAGGTGGAGATGTCGCAATCCAGTATGACGTTGCACAGGTAGGAACCGCATCTCTTCGAGAAACGCTCCATCATCATGTCGTTTACTTCGTCTGCACGGCCTTTATCCTTCGATACAGCGGGGTCGTCGTATCCATAGAGTAATCCTAGGACCATCAGGGCGCCGGTGCATGCCCCGCATACCTCCCCTTTCCTCATACCGCTCCCGAAACATGATCCGAGCATCAGGGCCTGATGCTCCGTGATTCCGCAATCGTCTGCAAAAGCCGCAAGGACGGCCTGGGAACAATGGAAATGCCTGTTGAAATACCACAGGGCCTTTTCTTTATGGTCCATGGGCGGTGATCGTACAAATCCCACATAATGGTTGTCTCCGTCACCGGCGCCTGTTTCCTTCCGGATTCGACCCCGGTGACCGTTACAGGGTGGCCGGCGCGATCCCCTCGTTCTGTTATTTATGGCGGAATGCAGACGGCCCTGTCGTACCGTGGATCTACGTCTTTCCAATAAATCCCCGCCAATAGGACTTTTCAAATAGTATCTTCCGGAATCGGGTGCGATGAATCCCAGATACAGGAACCTAGGTGTCGCGGCGGCCTTCTCCGCAGGCATAGTATGGGGTTTCCTGGGACTGTTCGTCCGCGGTCTGAACGGCGAAGGGCTTTCATCCGTACAGATCACCTGTCTGCGTTATATCGTGGTGGCGGCCGTACTCGGCATATTCATGTCGGTTTTCCGCAGGGACCTTTTCCGTATCGACCGCAGAGGATTCGCAACCGTTCTGATCATAGGCATACTCGGGACGGCGTTGAACTCCGTATGTTATTTCGGGGCCATGGAGCGGATATCCCTGTCTCTTTCCACGGTCCTCCAGTACATAGCACCGTTCATCGTAATCCTCCTCTCCGTCCCTTTGTTCGGGGAGAGGATGACGCGTACGAAGGCGGCAGCAGTACTGATGGCATTCGCAGGCTGCATACTGTGTACCGGTTTTCTTAACGATCCCGGATCCATCGATGTGACGGGAGTGGTCCTGGGGGCCCTATCGGGGTTCTTCTTCGCACTGTACACCCTGGGATCCAAAGGGCTGTCGAGACATTCCGTGAGTCCGATCTCCGTCCTGTTCTATTCCTCCCTGGTATGCTGCGTGTCGCTGGCACCGTTCAGCGATATCCCCGGTGTGGTCGGTGCGGCCTCATCCGACGGCCATCTCGTATTGCTCATAATAGCCACAGGCATACTCATGACGCTCCTGCCTTTCGGTCTGTACAACTATGCCGTAGGGAAGATAGAGGTGGGTACGGCGTCCGTCATAACCTATGTGGAACCTCTGACCGCCACCGTGGTCGGTTTCATCTTCTATTCGGAGGCCGTCACGGCCGAGTCGGTGATAGGTATCGCAGTGATCCTTCTGGCCGTGATGCTGGTGAACCGCGGTAACGTGGGTCCGATCGGTCGGAGAGGGAGCGGATAAGTCCTTCTTCCTTCATTCTCTGCAAAGACCCAGATGTCTGTGTGTCCATTCGTCGTCAACCTTCCTATGGGACTCGGACCTTGTACGCACATCTTTTTATATCGTATCCCGGCAATCGCATTACGGCGATCGTATGGGATGCAACAGATTCTGTCAGAGCTGTGCCATGCCGATGCCCGATGATTCGGTCCTCGGTACCGACAGGGACGGTTCGGTCAACTCCGATTACTGCAGGTATTGTTACGATAAAGGCGAGTTTCTCCACGATGTGTCGATGGAGGAGTTCATAGACATGTGTTCCGAGTTCGGTGAACAGGCCGGTATGACCAACGAGCAGATGCGCGAACACTGTTCCAAGGTATTTCCGACGCTCAAAAGGTGGAAGAAGTAACAGTATCGTTCGTCTTCAACAGGCCTCTTTTCGCGGACACATGTACGGAACGCTGTCCACCACTCCGGAGGTCATCCAATATCTTTACAAAGTCCCGAAAATCCGGCCGCTGTGGATCGAGCACCTAATGTGCCAGCGTCATGCGGACGATGTGTTCTTTCCGGCAGGGCATTCCGTCAGCGTGGATCTGAACCTCTCCGAGGGGACGGCGGGTCTGGCCCATGCCTGTACGGATTTCTCTCCCCAGTATCTCCCGGCGACAGGGATCCTGTCGGTGACCTCCATATGGAAGTATCTTCTCCCTCCGAGGTCGTAGCATACCCCGTTCCAGTCCACATGTGCGGCCGGGAACATATGCCCTTCCACCAGGACCGATACGACATCTATATCGAGGTTGGATGCGACGGATACATACAAGTCCGTCATGCAGTCGCAGTCCCCCTTCCCTTTATCCAGGACCGTCGCAGGGAGACCCCATAGGTCCTCCACCCCATAGAGGTCCTCGTCATTGGCATATTCCACGTTCTGTTGCACCATGGCGAGGACCACGTTGGCGGCATAGGCGTCGTCCGCATATCCGGGAAGTTGGTCCGATATGCTGTCGGCGATACCCTTCATCACAGGGTCGTCCACGGTGGAATAGAAGGGGAGGAACTCCAGGAATCTTTCCATCTGGCACTTGCGGTAATAGGGACTTTCCGAGAGTTCCGCCTCGGCGGAGTAGGTCTTGGATCCATAGGACCATCTCAGGACTTTCTTCATATCTTCTTCAGACCCCGGTCCTCGTCGTATCTGTATACGGTACTGCAGTTATCTTCGGATACGAGGTCTCCGATGAGCTCGTCCTTCCTGGATCCCCAGAAGGTCCTGTCGCATACGATCACCAATCTCCTTTTTGCCCGGGAGACGGCGGTGTTTATGACCTTCATCCCCACCTCGGTCTTGGAACTGGTGAATCTGAGAGGCACTTCGCGGTTGATGTTGGCATTGTCCTGTACGCTAAGGATGACCGTGTCCCATTCCCTTCCCTGGGATTTATGGACAGTCAATATGCGGGTGTCCTTGTACTGCGGCATCTTCTCCTTCAGTACCCTTATCTGTCTGCTGTAGGGTGTCAGTATGGCGAAGTCCTCCGGACAGTCCATTTTTATGAATGCATCGGCGGCATCGGCCTCCGGCGGATTCTCCCTCTCCTCCCTGTTGCCGCAGGTCACGTCTATACATATTATCTCGAGAGGCGTTCCCCCGGCCCCCTCGATCCCGTTCATGTAGACGTGTCTGTCCAATATTCCGGCCAGGTTCGGGCCGAAGCGATGGGATTCCGTCAGATCGCATCTGACGGTCTCGGTGAAATGGGGGTCCGATACCTTCGAGAACGCCCTCTCTATTTCCTCCATGCCGTCTGTCAGTATGCTTTCGCAGAACAGGGCCGACTGGGACCAAAGGAACGCATATTCCATCCTTTCGTGTCCGTCTATGAACCTTTGAAGGTCCTGGCTGTCGACCGCGCATACCGGCGGCAGCTGTTTATGGTCTCCGAGGAACGTGATCGGAACATGGTTAGCGAACAGGGTCATGGCGTTCATCACGTTGCAGTATCCGGCCTCGTCGACGAATATGTGGTCCGCCCCCAGTTCGGGTTTGTCCTTTCCGCATCCGTTCGGATGGAACCGCATCATATACATCTGGGGGGTGCACGCCACTATCCTGGCACATTCAAGGTCCTTCTCCGCCATCAGTGGCGACAGCCTTTCGATGTCCTCCTCTATCTCTTCGATCTTCGAGGACATCTCCTCTCTGGAACAGTCGTCATACTAAGGTATGCTGTTCTTGGGGCGGTCCCTCTGGTAGAGCCTCTGGGTGGCGGCCTCCAGCTGATGCTCGAAGTTCATGGATGTCAGGTCTCTCGCAAGGTCGCTGTAGAGGCTGTTCTCCTCCAATACCGCGTTTATCTCCGAGATCAGCTGGTCGATCTGATCGTCCATATCGCGTTTGGCCTTACGGTCCGCCGGCTGTTTCCTTTCCTTCGCCAGGACCTCGAGGGCACGGAAATGCGATGCTATGACGTCGAGTTCCCTCTCCTGGATGATCTCCTTGAGGAGTTTGATCTCCTTCCTCCTCTTGGATATCAGCATGGATATGCTCTGTCCCTCGCACAGGTACGGGTAGTCCTCGACGAACTGTTCGGTGGCCGTACCTATGCGAGCTATGTCCTTCGCCGGGTCCACCATGCGCCTGAATCCTTCGTCGGACCCTATGACGCCCAGAACGCCTCTCAAGACCTGTTCGACGGAGTTGTTCGTGGGGGCTATGATCGCCACCCTCTTCCCTCTGCGCATATAGGCCATGATCGCGGTCGCCAGGACCATCTGGGTCTTTCCTGTGCCCGGTGCTCCCCATACGTAGGACAGCTTCGAGTTGAGGATGGTCCTCACCGCATTCCTCTGCTGGTCGCTGGGTGAGAATTTCGCAGGGAAGACGATATCCTCCTCCGGGAAACATGGGCATGTGTCGGGGTAACCTATCAGGGTCCCGTGTTCGTCATAATAGTCGCGGGCGTTCTTGATCAGGAAACTGAGGTCGAACTCCACGGTCATCTCCGGATGTTCCGCGGCGATCATGCCGATGATCCCTGGGTTGTCTATGGTGGCACCGAGGGTTTTGGTGTTGCGGTCGTAGAACGAGTACGACACGACGTCCTTGTCCAGGACGAGGAAGTCCCCCACATACAGATATGCGCCGAGGGTGTCGTCTATATTCTCCTCCAGGGAGAGCAGGATGCTGTTCTTCCCTACGAGTTCGTAGGATTCGACCCTTACGGCGACGTTGGCCGGTCCGCGGCCTTCCTCGTCGTAGTCGAGGAGGTCCTTCGCAGACCTCATGAACACTTCCCTGATCTCCTCCGGCTTCATACGTAATCCAGTCCCTTACGGGTGCTGGATGCTCTACGATGATATATTTGGTACGATGTTATTTCCGATCCCGGAACATACATTTGATAGGGATGGATCCCTTAGTGTCTTCAAAAGGGGGGTCAGGGCTTTGTCGGATGTCTCGAGGACGGAGGTCCGCATCGACGGGAAGATCATCGAACTGTATGCTGCCGAAGGGGCCGGATGTCCTTTGGTGGTATATCATGCGGTACGGGGGGAGGGCGATGTCCTGTGGCAGGCATGCATGGATGCGGGATGCCCCGCATTCTCCCTCGCGGTAGTCAACGGCGTCGACTGGGACAGCGATATGACGCCGTGGCCGGTCCCTCCTGTCATGGGGGAGGGGAGACCGTTCCCCGGACGGGCCGACGACTACATGCCCATACTCACGGAGGCCATCCTTCCGGCGATACGCGGTTCCATTCCCTGCGATCCCGGGGAGACGGTCCTGGCAGGGTACTCCCTGGCCGGGCTTTTCTCATTGTATGCCCTGTACCGGACCGATGCGTTCTCCAAAGCTGTTTCGGCATCCGGGTCGCTATGGTATCCCGGATTCACGGATTTCGTAAAGACCCACAGCATGTCCGATGCCGTGAAAGCGGTGTATCTGTCCGTGGGGGACAGGGAGTGCCGTACGAAGAACGAGGTCCTGTCCAAGGTGGAGGATGCCACCGCGGAGACGGAGGCGGTCATCCGCTCCGAAGGGGTCGAGACGTTGTTCGAATTAAACCCGGGTAACCATTTCAAAGATGCCGCCTTGCGTACGGCCAAAGGCATAAAATGGGTACTGGAGAAGTGATCCGGTTCATAGTCGCCGTCCGGATCACACGCGGTCGGAGAAGGGGGTTGTGTGGAAAGGCCCCCTTTCGGGGGCCGGTAGACAAATGGGTTTGCTATGGTCCGGGACTCAGGGTCTTTTTTCGGATCCGAGTCTCCTGTTCGTTTCGTCCAGAGCGGCCTGTTTGGCTTTGTTGTCCTCATCCTCGAACACAGGGGCGGGGATGTTGGACTTGTGTTTCTTCACGTAGATGACCGAGATCGCTACGAGGGCGATGCCTATGATGAACATGGCCAGGATCAGATAGTATACTTCGAAGATGAAGCCTATGGGGAGGGACATGAATGTCCCGAAGAATGCGATCATTATGCTGAATATGAGGAGTGCCTGACCGCCGGAATCGTCGAAGTTCTTGTAGACGCTAACATCCGATTCGGTGAATATGCCCAGCGAAGGGTATTGTCTTGCGCGCTCCATGTCCGCCTTGGCGTTTCTCTTGTCGAGGACGGCATCCATGTACCATACGTCGGAGTATTCGGAACTCATCTGCATGGCCTTGGACAGAAGCACCCGGGCTCCGTTGGCATCCTTGTCGTACATGGAGTACTTGGCGAGTTTGAGGGTGTTTACTATCTCGGGTGTGCGGTCCATCTTCACGTTGACGTTTCCGACTACCGCCTTGTCGTTGATGATCTGACGTCCGCAATATGTGCAGAACCCGGACACCAGCGTGTCCTCCATCTTGACGACCCCTCCGCAATGGGGGCAGGTGCATGCGATCAGTGTCATATTTTCATCGCCTGAGGCGGCGGCCGCAAGGGATGGTCTCCGCCCATAGGGTGGATGTCCACGTCGTTCAAGTATTTATTCCATGGAATCGGAGTCTTTCTTCGACGGGATGCGTTCCAAGATCCAAGGAAGTATGGTCCTGCTCGCCGTCCTATAGGTCATTTCGGACCTAGGTATCATCTATTTTATGAGAATATGTACTTAATATTATCATAATGGAATAAAAGCATATTGAGTGTTACTAATAAAATAAATGGTGATACTTATATATCTAGACAAGAATCATCGTCCATGGTTGACAAGAAAGTCATCGCAATCGCGGCCGTCGCGATCCTCGCGATTGCCGGTGTCTCCGCATTCATGGTCGTCGGTAACAATGACGACGGGCCCAAAGCCGATACGGACTTTGCAGGGAAGAATCTGGAAGTGGTGGACAATCTCGATGGAGGCATCGTCGCAGTGGGACAGAATTCCTTCAGATGGATGACCTATTTCGGTCTGGCGGACAAATGTGTCATGGTGGACCAGAATGACATGACGAACTACCTCGGGAAGTCATTCATGTACACGGGCCGTGCTCTCGTCGACATCGAAGGCGGGAACAGTGCCAAATTGAGCAGTGAGGATGCCGCACGTGCATACTTCACCCACACCAATTGCGGAATAACCGATGCGGATGTGAACACCATCCTCAATCTCAAGCCCTCCGTGATGGTCATCCCGGCCGGTTTCTATGACGAGTATCCGACCCAGATGGCGGCCATAGAGAAGGCAGGAATCAACACCCTAGCCATCGGTTACATCTACACCTTCCTCGAGAAGAACACTTTCAAGATCACCTCCGACCTGGAGAAACAGATAGACATCATCTCCATCGTACTGAAGCAGGGGGAGAGGGGAGAGGAGCTCAAGAATGCGTTCGAATACCTCGTGAACGACCTGAAGGGGCTGTCTTCCAAGATAACGGACAAGAGGACCGGGTACGTCGGAGCGCTGGCATACAACGGTGCCCACGGCCTCGACTCGTCCATACCCTACTACATGCCCATGGAGCTTGCAGGAGTGGAGAACATCCTCTCCGATGCGATGGATTACGAAGGTTCCGGGGTCAAGACCTATTCCGCCTCGGACATCGCCAAGGGCATGAAGGAGGACACCATCCTCTTCGTCGACGCTTCCGGATACTACCAGAGCGGGAGTACCAACGATTCCCTGGGAGTAGCCAAACTGTTCCAGGAGCACGACGCATACATCGTGGCCGATTACATATGGACCGGCATGAACTACGACACCATCTTCGTCGATGCATACCAGATAATGAGATGTGCGTACGGGGATTCCGTCCTCACCGAGACCCAGTTCGAAGAGAAGGTGAACAAGGTCTACGACCTCTTCTACAAGACCCATCTCAGCAACAGGAATATATCGGAATTCAAGAGTTACACCGTATCTCTGCCTTCGGAAGGGACCACGATATTCGAGGACATGAGTAAGTTCCACGAGGTTGCCAGGGGCAATCCGATCTACGGGGCAGTAAGCATAGACTCCTACGGAAAACTATCTTTAGTGGCCTGAGGTCACCTTACAAACACTCCGACCCCCTCGGCAGCGAGGGGGTCTCCACACACAGTGATACACATGGCCGGACACGGGATCGAGGAATTCAAAAGGCATTCTCATCGGAAACTGTACATAATCGCAGCTATGGCCATCCTGACCGTGTTCTTCGCGGTAGTGACCCTGCAGATAGATCTGGGACATATCGATTACAGGGAACTCCTCCATATCATATTCAATAAGAACGATCCCTCCAACAATCCCGTGAACGAGATCCTGGTCTGGGATCTCGGCATACCGCGCATACTGTCATGTATATTGGCCGGGTTTGCCCTGGGTATCGCGGGGGCGGTCATGCAATGCGTTCTGAAGAACCCCCTGGGTTCCCCGTATACGCTGGGTATATCCAATGCGGCCGCCTTCGGGGCGTCCATAGGGATAGTGGTCCTGGGCGGGGGGATAATCTCCGGACAGAGCCAGGCCACCATATCCATAAACAACCCGTATATCGTGACGATCAGCGCGTTCGCATGGGCCATGATCGCGACGGGCATCATCATACTGTTGGTCAAGGTGACGAAGGTGAGTCCCGAGACCATGGTCCTGGCGGGAGTGGCGCTGAGCTCCATCTTCTCCGCCGGCATCAGCATGCTGCAGTACATGTTCAACGAATATGCGCTGTCCACCATCGTCTTCTGGCAGTTCGGTTCCATGGGGAAGGCCGGATGGAACGAGCTGACACTCATCGTCGTAGTGTCGTTGGTGGCCATCGTCTATTTCCTGTACAGCCGTATGGACTACAATGCGCTGGATGCCGGGGACGAGGTGGCGTCTTCCCTGGGGGTCAAGGTGAACGGTCTCAGGCTGACCACTCTGTTCATGTCGGCCCTCCTGACGGCGGTCGTCGTCTCATTCATGGGGATAGTGGCCTTCATCGGGCTTCTCGGACCGCATATCGTACGCAGGTTCGTAGGGAATGACCATCGTTATCTGCTTCCAGGCTCCATGTTCGTAGGTGCGATCATACTCCTCGTCTCGGATTGCATAGGGCAGACCGCGATGGATTTCACGTTGCCGGTGGGTATCATAACCTCCTTCCTCGGCGGCCCCCTGTTCCTGTATCTTCTAGTCATGGGATACCGTAAGAAGAAAGGAAGGATATCGGAATTCATAAAGTCCAGGAGGGGAGGGGAGTGACGGTTCTCGAAGTGGAGGATCTGCATTTCTCATACGAGTCGAAGGAGGTCTTGAAAGGGATCTCGCTGAGAGCGGAGAAGAACGAGATCGTATCCATACTGGGACCGAACGGGGTGGGGAAGACCACCCTCCTCCGTTGCATATGCAACATGCACAGGCCGGATTCCGGCACCGTCAGGGTGTGCGGGAGCGACCTGTCGGCGATACCGTCCAAGGAGATGGCCAAACTGGTCGGATACGTCCCCCAGAAGGCCGATGTGACGCGCACCACGGTTTTCGATTCCGTCCTCATAGGAAGGCGTCCGCACATGGGGATGGCGTTCTCCGACCGCGATCTGGAGATCGCATGGAACGTGATAGAGTCCCTGGGCCTCGGGGACAAGTCCCTGGATTTCGTCGACGAGATCAGCGGAGGGGAATTCCAGAAGGTGCAGATCGCCAGGGCCATAGCACAGGAGCCGGAGCTTCTCGTCCTGGACGAGCCGTCCAACAATCTGGACATAGCCAACCAGCACATAACCATGAGGATGATCGAACATGTGGTCCGGGAGCACGGCCTCTGTACGGTCATGACCATGCACGACATCAATCTGGCAGCATATTATTCGGACAAATTCGTGTTCGTGAAGGATGGAATGATCGCCGCCTTCGGAGGCCGCGAGGTCATAACCCCCGAGATCATCAGGGAGGTGTACGGCATAGAGGCCGACGTGATCGACCATGGCGGGCAGACCGTCGTGATCCCGTGCAGGGAGCAGCCGCAGTACGACGACATCGTCGGGGCAGGGGTAGGCGGACGCCGCAGGAAGTGATTCTCGTGTCAGACATACATCCGTTCACAGGGGAGAAGACCAGTTACGAAAAGACCCTGAAATTCTGGGACGATTACTCCGACCAGTATTCCGGCATGCAGCAGGGGGACATCCCGGTACGCATAGTGGACCGCCTTATGGAACTGGGTATGTTGGAAGGAGGCGACGACGTCCTGGAGATCGGGTCCGGACCCGGCACGTATTCGCTGGTGATGTCTCCGCACGTACGCACCCTTACCTGCATGGATACGTCTCCGCGCATGCTCTCCCGCCTGTCCGCAGAGGCGTCTGTCCGCGGGATGGATAACATAACATGCGTCCTGAACGATTGGAATTCATATGTACCAGACATGGGATTCGATGCGTGTATCGCCACCTTGTGTCCCGGCAGCGGGAGTCCGGAGTCCATCTTGCGCATGGAGGCTTCCGCCCGCAGGTCGTGTATCCTCGTATCTTGGGTCGTAAACCACGGCGACGATCTGAATTCGGAGATCTGGAAGAGGCTGGGCAAGGACTACGGTTACGGCTTCCGCAGATCGACCGAGGTCCAGGACCGTCTGAAGGAGAGCGGACGCGATCCGCATGTGGAGTTCTTCAAGACCTGCATATAGGCGGATATCCCGCTTTCCGAACTGATAGCCAAGGAGGAATCGGCGTTCCGTGCCCACGGGGTGGAGGCCGACATCGCAGGCATAGTGAAGGACATCCTCGGGCCGGAACTAGATAGAGAAGTGCTTCATTATTCCGCAGAGAACGAGATGAAGCTCATATGCTGGAATCCGAAAAGGGCATGATCGTCGGGCTCCGTCATGATCGACATTGTGCCAGATGTCAGAAGGAGGATGTCGGGTCCGCAGAAGGTGCGGTATACTCCGATGTTCCAGATGTGGCCCGGATGTCCCGTTTCTGTCCGGACGATTCAGATGAATCCCGTCATATATATGGGCAGGTAGGTTATCTTCCCTTCTTTTTTCAGGTTCTTGGGAGATATTATGTATGCCGTATCCACATCCCTGCTTCTTTTTTCAAGGAATTTGTCCAGAGACTTATGGGATGCGGTGTTAGATGATTTCACTTCTATGGGGACTACCTTCGTTCCATCGGAGATCACGAAGTCTATCTCGTAGTAATGGGTCCCGTCTTCTTTTTTGAACGTATGATAGCGAAGAAGGTGTCCGGACGATACAAGTGCCTGGGCCACTGCGTTTTCATAGACATATCCCAGATTTGCAGGGAGTCTTCCGCTCACGAGTTTCTCATAGATCACATTATCGGAGAAGTCGTTGTCGTAGAAACATAACGTCACGAACAGGCCGGTGTCCTCCGTATACATCTTGAAGAAATTGTGGTCCAGAGTGAGACTGAGCCCAATGCGGGGTTCGTCCACATGATAGCACATCTCGACCGTACGCGAATCCTCCATTTCGAAAAACGACCTGGATTCCCTGGATATCCTTCTCTTGTTGTTTCCGGTTATGCGGTAGCGCAAGCTTTCCCTGGATAATTCTGCCGGTATCGATCTGTAGTATGATTCCAGATTTCCACTTGGATCTATCTTTCTGAAATCGTTCAGATATATGTCCAATATCTGTCTCTTCAGTCTGTCTATCTCCTGATAGCTCCTGTTATCCAGATATGCCTGGACCACCTGCGGCATACCTCCGACGGCGATGTATTCCCTGTATTCCTTCATCATCTTGTGATGCAATGCATCGTTAAGGGGGGTGGCCGTTTCCAGGTAATCGCGCATAAGGTGCAAAGTATTGTTTCCTTTGGCCCAAAGGAATTCTTCAAAATCCATCGGATGAAGTACGAGTTTTTCTTCTTCACTCGGGATTATTATGTCTTTTACATTCTTTTTTATCGATATGAGCGACCCTGTTTCGATATAATCGTATCTTCCATCCTCCACCAGATGTTTTATGGCTTCCCTGGCTCTGGGGAATTCCTCCACCTCGTCGAATATTATCGCTGTGTCCCTCTCTATGAATTCGACTCCGGTGTACAGCTGGAGTCCGCGGAACAGTCTGTCCATGTCGCTCAGGTCTTCGAACAGATCCGTTATGCGGGAATCGTGTTTGGAGAAATCGATGTAGATGTGTCTGGAATATTCGTTTTTTGCAAATAATTCGGCAATTGTGGATTTTCCGACCCTTCTTGCACCTTCTATAAGGAGTGCACTTTTACCGTTGGATCTGTTTTTCCACTCCAGCATCCGGTCATATAATTTGCGTCTGAATACCGTCCCCATCATTATGCCTGCCGTTCCAAAACAATGAAATGTACGTTTTCCCGCTATTTTAAACATTTGTTTTGTACGTTTTCCCGAAATTTTAAAACAATAAAATATACGTTTTCCCGCTATTTTCAATCGGACGATCTTACCTGATCAGAGTCTGGCACATTCTGGGGATTGGAATTTCAGATAACGTATAGTTTGCACCAGTCGGCCGACGTATCGCAATAGTCGTAGACGGTCCCGTTCGCATCCACCGAGGTGTCTATGACCCCTATCGCATGGGATCTTTCGGTCGTCGTCTCGCACCCGTAGTATGTGACGGGGCCGGTCTGCGTCTCCATTATCCCGTATTCCGAGGTCCCCAAGTGGGATATGTCCAAGGCCTTGGACGTATCGTAATCCGTCAGGGCCACGGCGGCGATCGCATGGCCCGGTACGAAATACACCCCTGCTCCGAATCCGGCGTTCTTCAAAAGCATGGCACAGAGTATGGACGTGTCCTCGCAGTCCCCGTTCCCGGCCCATACGGTCTCGGCCGGATATGCCCAATAGTCGGTATTGGAGGAATAGGCTCCGTCACCTCCATAATAGAGGATGCTGTCCGCCCCGTATCCGTAGCATATCTGTACGAACGTCAGTATGAACTGCGCATATTCCGGGGTTCCGAGGTCGGAGCCGCCGTATGCGGATTCCAGTTTCTCGGACAGGAGATTGCACAGGGTCCCGCCGACGCATATGTTCCGCACATATTCCTTTTCGGCCTCCGGATCCTTGTTCATGTAATATGTGGTGCCGCCCGATATGTAGGTGGTCATCCTGGCCGTGTTCTCGCTATAGTACATCAGATACTCGTAATACGGGAATTCGATCTCGAAACCGTGGATTCCCGAACCGTCCTTCCAGGCATAAGGTCTGACGAAATACTCGTTGGAATCCATGGTCCCGTCGCCTTCCATATATTCGAAGGTCCCGGTTATGGTCTTGGCGACATATGTCCCCGAGGGGATCTTGTGGATGAGGTCGACGGAGATGCTGTATTCGCCGTATCCCAAGGAGGCTATGGGAAAACCCACCTCGGCACAGGAATCGTTCGATGAGGATCCGAAGATGTCCGATGCCGTTCTCCACGGCCTCATGACCGGAAGCGAGTCCGCCACATTCCTGCTGTATGTGCTGTCTGCGACATGCTGCCCGTCGGGGCCGGTCACGGAGAATGCTATCCTGTAGAAGTCGGTCAGGTAGTTTCCGATGAATCCCGGGTCGATCGTCAGGGTGTCCTTGGTGTATCCCGCCAGTGACACGACCGCATAACCTGCGGCGTTGAAAGACAGTGCCAGCTCCCCTGTCCTGAATCCCCCGCTGCCGAAGAAGCCTTTAGCATCGAGGATCGCCAGATCCAGGTCCGGACTGTTCATGTCGTAGACCCGGAGTTCCGGTGCCATGATGAAGTGGTCGGTAGGTTCCACGACCTCTATCTCGCACGAGGCCGTCCTCCCTTCGCATACGGCGGTAATGGAGGTCTTGCCGGGGGTCATGCCGGTCACGTCACAATATCCGCCGGAGGTCGATATGGATACGACGCCGTCGTCGTATACCGAGTATTCCACCGAATCGAGATAGATGTAGGATATGGGGGTGACCGTGACGATCTCCCCCTCCTCGATGGTGATCGATGTGGTGGAAAGGCCGAACGCCGCCGACCTCCCATCCTCCCCCTTATCGTCGCCCAAGAGGATGTATGCGGACATGCATATGACTATGGCCGATACCGCTGTGATGACCGCGGCCGCCATGCCGGAGATACCCGACCTGTCGCTGCGCAACGATGCCCTCATGTTCCTCTCTGGATGTGCTAGCACTATTCAATATAAATCAGTCGCCAGGGTCCGGCATCGGATGTCTGGCCGTATATAATTTCCTATGTGCACGACACGGTACCGTGCGCCCGTCTCTGCAATATTTTAACCGTTGGAATACGATGGGGTCGCAATGGCTTTCAAGATGCCGAAGAAGGAGAAGATCTACGAGGCCTACAGCGCCGTGTCGGACGGCAGGGTCTCCATGGGGGATGCCTCCGCGCAGGTCCTCTCCTCCGACAAGTCCAAGGCATACACGGTGACGTGGGACGGGGATACGTACTCGTCCAACGACAATTCCACATATTGGCAGGGGGCCCTCGGATACCCGGTGATAGCCGTCCTCATGCTGAGGGGTATCCTCCCTCTCGACCGGGGGACGGCGGAACTGTTCCGCGATGTTCCGTGGAAGGAACTCAACGCCATGTACAGGAACGACTACGCCAAGGCCGCGGAATTGGTCCTCGGCGTACTTGAAGGCAGGGGGGCGGACGTCGGTGCCGTGCGTGCCGAAGCGGACGCGGTATACGATGCGATCGGGAGGTTGGACATCTCCGTCAGGAGAGGGTCCCTGCGGCCTCCCGTATGAGAGGTTCACGAGGTTTGTTATCATGTTGCACATAGGATGTCATCTGTCTAATTCCAAGGGGTATCTGCACATGGGCGAGGAGGCCCTCTCCATCGGAGGGGACACCTTCGCGTTCTTCACCCGCAATCCCCGCGGCGGGAGTGCGAAGCCCATAGACCCGGCCGACGCAAAGGCCCTGATGGACCTCATGGAGAGGAACGGTTTCGCCAAGATAGTCGCCCATGCCCCGTACACCCTCAACCTGTGCTCGGACAGGGAGGAGGCCAGGGAGTTCGCCCGCAACACCATGGCGGATGACCTTGCGAGGATGGAGTACACCCCGGGGAACTACTACAACTTCCATCCCGGGAGCCACATGAAGCAGGGTCCGGAGGCCGCCATAGAGATGATATCGGACGCCCTCAACGGAATGCTCGCCAAGGACATGACCACGACGGTCCTCCTGGAGACGATGGCCGGCAAGGGGACCGAGGTGGGGAGGTCGTTCGAGGAGCTGGCGGAGATCATAGACCGTGTGGAGCTGAAGGAGAGGATGGGGGTCTGCCTGGATACGTGCCACGTGTACGACGCAGGGTACGACATAGTCAACGACCTCGACTCGGTGGTGGACAGGTTCGACTCCGTCGTGGGTCTCGGCAGGCTCAAGGCCGTCCATATAAACGACAGCAAGAACCCGTTCTGCAGCCATAAGGACCGCCATGAGAAGATCGGGCAGGGCAGTATAGGGTTGGATGCGTTCTCCCGGATAGTCAACCACCCTGCGTTCAGGGACAAGCCGTTCATCCTCGAGACCCCCCAGGAGGACATGGCAGGATACGCCCGTGAGATCTCCATGCTCCGCGGATGTGTGAGAGATTGAAGGGCAAGGTCCTACTGGTGGACGGATTCAGCATACTGTTCCGTTCGTTCTACGCCATGCCCCCCAACATGACGGCCCCCGACGGGACCCATACCAACGCGGTATACGGATTCCTCTCCATATTGAACAAGGAGGTGGAGGAGGAGTCCCCCGACCATCTGGCGGTGGCGTTCGATCTGCCTTCCCCCACCTTCAGGCACAAGCTGTATCCGGAGTACAAGGGGACCCGTAAGCCCGCCCCTTCCGAGTTCACCGAACAGATACCGGTCCTGCGGTCCCTTCTGGACCAGATGGGCATACCGGTGGTCTCCGCGGAGGGATGGGAGGCCGACGACGTCCTCGGATCCCTCGCCGGGCAGGCGGAGGCTTCCGGTTACGAGGTGAGGATCCTCTCCGGCGACCGCGACCTTCTGCAGACCGTCACCGACTCCACGGTCGTCGTGATCCCCAAGACCAAGGGCGGGCAGACGGTGTACGAGCATTATTCGCCCGAGGACGTGCAGGAGACGTACGGTGTGACTCCGCAGGCGTTCATCGAGCTGAAGGCCCTGATGGGCGACGCATCCGACAACGTCCCGGGACTCCCGGGGGTGGGGGAGAAGACCGCCCAGAAGATACTGGCACAATTCGGGACCATAGAGAACGCATATGCCCATGTGGATGAGCTGAAACCCCCGAAGGCCGCGGCCGCCATGCTTGACGGGTACGACACGCTTCTTCTCAGCAAGGAGCTGGTCACCATCCGCAGGGACGCCCCCGTGACGTTCGACGAGGAGGCATTCCGTATGGGGAACATATACACGCCGGAGGCCTACGATTCGTTCAAGAGACTGGGGTTCAAGAGCATGCTGGGACGTTTCGGGAACGTAGCCGTCCGGAGCCCATCCGAAAGGAAGAGGGCCGCGGAGGCCGGGGACCCGGATTCGTTCCTCCCTTATTTCGAGGGGAAGGACATCGGGGTGTCCGCCGTATTCCAGGACGGGGCGTTCTACGGTGCATGCATATGCTCGTCCGACAGGTCGGTATTCCTCCCTCGCAGGCTGGGGGAGGACCTGCTCCGCAGAAATATCGCGGAAGCGGTCTCCCGTTCGTCGTTCGCCGCTACCGTCGATGCCAAGGGGCTGCTGAGATGGATGCGTGCGGACGTCAGTCCCCGCATGGTGGACTGCGTCGTCGCCGCATATCTGCTCAATCCTCTGAAGAGCGACTGGAACTGCGAATCGGTGGCATCCGGTTTCCTGAACGAGAGCATCCCTGCACGCGAGGAGGTCCTGGGGAAATCCGTCAACATGCTCACCGACCCCGTCGCCATATCCGATTTCGCTCTTACGGGGGCCGACGTGGCCCTGCGTTCCGCCCCCCTCCTCCTGAAGTCCCTGGAGGACGCAGGCATGCTTCCGCTTTTCCGCGATGTCGAGATGCCCCTCACCTACGTCCTCGCATCCATGGAGAGCAACGGCATATGTGCCAGCAAGGATAAGCTGAAGGAATATTCAGATAAGTTGGGTGTACGCATAGCCGATCTTACCGCCGAGATATACCGGGAGGCCGGACAGGAGTTCAACATCAACAGCCCTAAGCAGATGGGGATCGTCCTCTTCGAGAAGATGGGCATCCAGGGGGCCAAGAGGACCAAGACCGGCTATTCCACCGCGGAAGACGTCCTGGAGAAGCTGGCTCCCGACCATCCGATTGTGGCGCACATTCTGGAATACAGGTCGTGTGCGAAACTCAAGTCCACCTATGCCGACGCGCTCGCCGATTACATACGCAAGGACGGACGCATACACACCAGTTTCAATCAGACGATAACCGCCACCGGCCGCCTGTCCAGCAGCGACCCCAACCTCCAGAATATACCCATGAAGGACGACATGGGCAGGAGGATACGCAAATGCTTCCATCCGGCCGAGGGATGCGTCTTCGTGGATGCGGACTACTCGCAGATAGAACTCCGTGTACTGGCACATATGTCCGGAGACGAGAATCTCATCAATGCGTACAGGCAGTCGAAGGACATCCACCGCACCACCGCCTCCCAGATATTCCACGTCCCCTTCGAGGAGGTCACGGACCAGATGAGGCGGAATGCCAAGGCCGTGAACTTCGGCATAGTCTACGGTATAAGCTCCTTCGGTCTGAGCCAAGGACTTTCCATATCGCGTAAGGAGGCGGACGAGTTCATCGACCAGTATTTCCGCACATATCCCCGCATAAAGGATTTCCTCGACGGTCTGATATCGTCGGCCAAGGAAAAGGGCTATGCCGAGTCCCTCTACGGCAGGCGGAGACCGATCCCGGAATTGAATGCGGCCAACTACATACAGCGTTCCTTCGGGGAGAGGGCCGCCATGAACAGTCCCATCCAAGGGACCGCCGCCGATATAATAAAGATGGCCATGAACAGGGTCATGAGGCGTCTGTCAGCCGATGTTCCAGATGCCAAGATGGTCCTGCAGATACACGACGAGATACTCATAGAGTGCAAAGAGGCCGACGCCGACAGGGTGGCCGATATCCTGCGGACCGAGATGGCGGCCGCCGCAGACCTGAAGGTGGAGCTGGAGACCGACTGCCACATAGGCAGGGACTGGTACGAGGCGAAGTGAGATGGGAGACGACAGGGAAGGGAAGACGGCTCTCATGAGGGAGCTGATAGACAGGCTCAACGCGGCCTCCGACGCCTATTACAACGGCAGGGCGGAGATCATGACGGATTACGAGTGGGACGCCATGTTCGACCGTCTGAAAGGGCTGGAGGAGGAGACGGGGGAGGTCCTCCCGGACAGCCCTACCGCCAAGGTGTCCGAGGACGACATAACGGGACAGAAGGAGCCGCACGAGTTCCCCGCACTGTCCCTGGCCAAGACGAAGAAGGTCGAGGACCTGGTGAAATGGGCGGACGGCCATCCGATCTGGGTCTCATGGAAGTTGGACGGCCTCACCCTTGTCGTGACGTACGACGGAGGGAGGCTGACAAAGATAGTCACCAGAGGGGACGGGCACATAGGTACGAACATAACCCATCTGGCGGACGGTCTTTACGACATCCCCCGGACGATCCCGGTGAAGGGCCATCTGGTCATCCGCGGGGAGGCGGTCATATCGTATTCCGATTTCGAGCAGTTCTGCATGGAATCGGAGGGGGATTTCGCCAACCCGAGGAACCTGGCATCCGGTTCCCTGTCCCTGAAGGATGTGGAGGAGGTGAAGAGGAGGAGGATCCACTGGGTCCCGTTCAGTCTCGTGTACTCGGATGACGACATCCCGACATGGGGCGAGAAGATGGATCTCCTGGAGAAGGCCGGCCTCCACCCTGTGGAGAGGGAGTTCCTGAAGGACCCGGATATCGGGACGGTCGGGAACGCCATAGACAGATGGACGGAGAAGGTCACCGGGCGCAAGAATCCGTATCCTGTCGACGGCCTCGTGATAACGTATGACGATTCCGCCCTCGCATCGACCGGGTCGGTGACCGGACACCATGCCACCCGTGCCGGTCTCGCTTTCAAATGGCAGGACGAGTCGGCCGACACGGTCCTCGACCACATAGAGTGGAGCTGTGCGGCCTCGTCCATAACCCCGGTCGCGGTATTCGATCCCGTGGAGCTGGAAGGGACGACCGTCAAGAGGGCGTCCCTCTGCAACGTAAGCGAGTGCGGCCGTCTGCGTATAGGGGGTCCGGGGACGGAGATATCCGTCATCAAGGCCAATAAGATCATCCCGAAGGTGATCAGGGTCAGGAGGACGGTCGGCGAGCTGTCCGTTCCGGACAGGTGCCCGGTCTGCGGGTCCCCGGCGGAGGTGAGGGGATCGGATACCGGTGTCCTCAAGCTCTATTGCACCAACGGGGACTGTGCCGCGAAACAACTCAGGAAGTTCACGCGTTTCGTATCCAAAGAGGGGCTGGACATCGACGGGATATCCGAGCAGACGATATCCAAGTTCGTCAACATGGGGTGGATCAGGAGCTATGCCGACTTCTTCCGCCTGTCGGATCATAGGGAGGAGATGTCCCAGATGGACGGATTCGGGGAGAAGTCCGTGCAGAACATCATGGATTCCATAGAGCGGTCGCGTGTGACCGACGGTCAGAGCATCCTCTTCGCCCTCAACATACCGATGTGCGGTCTCGAGGTGGCCAAAAGGCTGATGGCCGTCTATTCGCTGGATGACCTGATACGTGCCGTATCGTCTGGAGACGACAGCGTCCTATCGGATATAGACGGGATAGGGCCCGAGAAGTCGGCCTCGTTCGCAGGATGGTTCCGCGATCAACGCAATATGGATTCGTTCAGGGATCTGATGACGCAGGTCAAGGTGAAGGTTCCCGAGAGGAAGGAGATCGGCAGCAGATGCGAAGGACTGACCTTCGTCATAACGGGGGATGTGCATCATTATGCCAACCGTAACGAGCTGAAGGCGTACATAGAGTCCCAGGGCGGAAAGGTCACCGGTTCCGTGACGGGATCTACGGATTTCCTGATCAACAACGATCCGGAGTCCACCTCATCCAAGAACAAGAAGGCCAAGGAATTGGGGAAGCCCATAATATCGGAAGACGAGTTCCTGACACGTTTCGGATGATCCGGAAGTCGATGGAAAAGTGTGATGCGGACGGATCGGATCCGTCCGCGGAAAATTCTTTTTTCAAGCCATCAGGCTTGCATCCCTGAGTTCGGCGGCGATCTTCTCGACCGCACGGGTGACGTCCTCGGGGATCTTGGCGCCGGTGCAGACCATCTTTCCGGAGCCGAAGAGAAGAACGACGACCTTGGGGTCGTCGAGCCTGTAGACGAGTCCGGGGAACTGCTCGGGCTCGTACTCGACCTTCTCGAGTCCGAGGGTGATGGCGACTGTGTTGAGGTTGATCTCCTGTCCGAGATCGGAGGATGCGACGATGTTCTGGACCTCGATCTTGGGTTTGATGGTGATCTTGATGTCGGCCTTCTCAAGGTCCTTGGCAACCTGTGTGATCGCGGCCTCGACCTCGGTGTAGCTCTTTCCACCGGTACAGACGATCTTTCCGCTCCTGAAAAGCAGGGTTGCGGTCTTAGGCTCCTTGAGCCTGTAGACAAGCCCCGGGAACTGTTTGGGATTGTATTCAGCTCCGTCCAGGGACGCCATGATCTTGTCAAGGTCGATTTCCTGTCCGAGAGACGTAGATGCGACGACGTTCTCGATCTTCATATTGGCCAACTTATACACCTAAGAACGACGTATTTAAAGCCCATTTATAAAGGTTGGGTTTGTCTTGTTTATATTGACAGTAATGTCTGGGACATTGTACATTTTACCAAGGCATGTCAGGACGTCCGGACGGAATGTCGTACGGATACAATTTTGTTAGAATTGAGAGTCGGGGGAGGGAATCGAACCCCCATATGCGGATCTGCAGTCCGCCACATAGCCACTGTGTTACCCCGACAGCGTAGTCGGGATAAAAGTGATTGGTATAAAACGTTTGTTGTACTTCGGACGGCCGATTCCTCATCCAGATATATGTGTACGGCATTATGGTGTCCGTGCACTGCAAGGACATATCCGTACGCAAGGTGGAATGCGACATCACCGAAGAGAGCATAGCATCCATGATGGACGGCTGGGTGGCTTACAAACGCGCCGAATACGTGGTCCTGAACCATGGCGACCAGTACGCCGTGGTGAGGCTGTCCAAATCCTCGGACGGCGACCTTTTCCGCGACGTCACGGACTATGAGATAATATCGCTCCCCGATGACACCGTATATGTGGAGAGGCCGGACATGGATGTGATCAACGTCCCCGCCCTGGCGAGGCTGCAGTGCGAATATCCGGGTAAGGCGGTCGTCGTGAGGGGCCTTTTCTCCCATCTCGGATTCGTCAAGGACCTGGAACCTATGAGGCTGCGTATAGTGGACTGTGTTCCCCCCAGGCCGTCCAAGATGTCCTATCTGGTGAATCTGGCACTTGCATCAGGGTATATCTACAAACCCATAGTGGTGGAGGAGGTCGACATAGACCTCTCGGAGATATCCAAGGAAGCGGAGACGGCGGAGGTCATGTTCCCGTGCGAGGTCTCCGGGACTTCGTCCGACAGACCTTATTGTTTCCTCGACCAGGTTCCGGACGTGGAAGGAAGGGACTTGACGCTGGTCGGATGCAGGCTTTCGAAGAGGATATTCTCGGAGGAGTATCACAGGGATGTACCGTTCATAAACATCTGTCCCCGCGACAGGGTGCCGGACGACGGGGTGACAACCATAGTGAAATGCTGTCGTGTGAAAGAGGGTCATGAAAAGGACGGAAACGTCGTCATGGTGCCTTGGGGGGCGACCGTCCCGGAGATCGTCGACGCACTGAACGATGTATTCGGAGACGCATGACCCAGACGGTCTTATTCAGAAATATTTGCGCCCTTCGGCGAAAGCGTCGTACCCTTCCTTCGTGCGTCCTGCCTTGCAAAGGAGCTCTCCGAGCGCATACCATGCATCGGGGTCCTCCGGATCCTCCTCCAGGTGTTCCCGGAGATGTCTTATGGCACCTTCCAGGTCCCCTTTCTTCTCCAGGCGTCTGCTGACGTTCTTGCCGCCGGACTCCTCGTCGAGGACACGGAGCATCTCCTTACGGGCGTTGTTGAAGAGGACGTCCAGGGAGCCGCTGGTGAGCCAGGGATAGCGGGCCCTGATCATCTTACCGAACGATTCCGCCCTCTCCTTGTTCAGATGTGCGTCCTCCCCCGAGAAACAGTCGCGGGGCACGTTTATGGTCATGCTTCCGTGACATACCGTTATGTATCCATCGGGGGCGGACACTAGAATCACCTGAACTTCACGAGGCGTCCGCACTCGTCCCTCTTCGCATTGCCGAAGTCCTTCATCACGGATATCTGGGCCTTGCTGAACACCGGACCGTCCTTGCAGACCCTCTGTCCGTCCATGACGCAGCATCCGCAGACCCCGGCGCCGCACTTCATGTGTCTCTCCAGAGAGAGCTGGCAGTCGAGCCCCAGTTCCTCGCACGCCTTGTAGGTGAAATAGAGCATGACCTCGGGCCCGCAGGCGATGACGCAGTCGTAACTGTTCTCCTTGCACTTCTCCCTCATGAGCTGGACCGCATTCCCGTGGAATCCGGCGCTGCCGTCGTCCGTGGCTATCCAGACGTTCCTGGAGTATTTCATCGCCCTGTCCCTGAGGATGAGGTCCCTCTCGGAACGGGCCGCGATTATGGTGTCCGCCCCGGATTCTTTCACCGCAGGGAGTATGGACGCCGTGCCCACCCCTCCTCCGATGATCAGGTACTTCTTCTCGGGGCCTATCTCGTACCCGTGTCCGTAGGGTCCGCGGACCCTCAGCATGTCCCCGATGGTCAGCTCGTGGAGTCTCTTTGTATCAGGGCCTATGGCCTTCACCGTGATCGACTTTATCCTGCCGGTCTTGGAGAGGGACATGGGTATCTCCTGCATGCCCGGGGTCCAGACCATGATGAACTGTCCCGGACTCGCCTTCTCGTCCAGCTGGAACTCGAAGGTCTTCGTGTCGTAGGCCTCCTCGGTCACGCCGAGTATCTTGACGAAATCACTCATGTGCCACACCTACCATGCTGTCTATGCTGTCGTAGCCGTAGTCTGTCATGAATTCCTTCAGTTCCCTGTTGATCTTCCTGAAGACCTCGGGTCCGTCCTTGGCTATGGCGCTTCCGACCTGGAAGGCACGGGCGCCCGCCATTATGTACTGGGCGGCGTCCCTCCAATCCGTGATGCCTCCGACGCCGATCAGCGGGATGGATACCGCGTCGTAGAGGTCGTAGATGTTCCTCACCCCCACGGCCCTCACCGCAGGTCCGGAGAGGCCGCCGAACCTGTTGCTGAGGAACGGTCTTGCGAACTCGGGGGATATGACCATGGCCTTCAGGGTGTTGATGGCCACGATCGCATCGCCGCCCCCATCCTGCACGGCCTGGCCGATCTGGTTCAGTATGTGTGTGTTGGGAGTGAGCTTGGCCCATACGGGAATGCTCACGGCATCCTTCACGGCGGACACAATCTCTTTGACGAGGGCGGGGTCGGTACCGACCTCCATCCCGTATCCTTTGGCGTGGGGGCACGAGAGGTTGAGTTCCACGGCGCAGGCGCCGTAGTCCTCCATCCTTCCCGCCAGCTCCGCGAACTCCGCGGAGTCGGCCCCGTATATGGATCCGACGATCTTCCCGTGGGGGACCGCCTCCTCCATCTCCTCCCTGAAAAGTTCTATCCCGGGGTTGGGGAGGCCCATGGCGTTGACGAAACCTCCCTTGACCTCGGTGAAGCAAGGGTTCTCGTGCCCGGGTTTGGGGACGAGGCCGATGGATTTCGTCACCACGGCCCCTGCTCCGGCCTCGAGCATCCTGATCATCGATGCACCGGTCTCATCCATGATGCCGGATGCGACCATCCCCGGAAGTTCTAGGACGGTCTTTCCGACTTCGGTACGCAGTTCTGTCATCGCTCTCGCCATATGGTCGCGGTTTATATTATCTGTGCGTCCGCACGTGCGCATGAATGATTTATATGAGTGGAGGAATACGAACGGACCATGGACTTCTCAAAGCTCCGTAACGACTTCCCTACGATGAGGACAGACAAGGGCGTGTACCTCGACAGTGCATGCCAGACCCTCCGTCCGGACAGTGTGATCGAGGCGGTCGTGGAGTATTACGAGAAATATCCAGTCTGCGGAGGGAGGAGCGTCCACCATCTCGCCAACGAGGTCTCCGTCCGCGTGGATGAGACCAGGGAGGCGCTCTGCAGGTTCTTCAATGGGAGCTCGCCCGGTTCGTTCGTCTTCACCAAGAACACCACCGAGGCGATAAACACGGTCGCCTTCGGACTCGGTCTGAGAAGAGGGGACGCGGTCGTCACCACCGATTCCGAGCACAACTCCAACTACGTCCCGTGGCTAACCCTGAGGGATTCCGCCGGCATAGAGATGAGGATGTCGCATTCGGGTCCCGACGGACTCTTCGACATCGAGTCCTTCAAGGAGGCGATGGACGGGAATGTCAGACTGGTGAGCATGTGCCAGTGCAGTAACGTCACCGGATGTACGGTGCCCATAAAGGCCGTGGCGGAGATCGCCCACGACCATGGGGCGAAGGTCCTGGTGGACGGGTCCCAGGCCGCTCCCCACATGAAGGTGGACATGGAGGACCTGGACGTGGACTTCTACGCCATGTCCATCCATAAGATGCTGGGTCCCACCGGGATGGGTGTCCTCTATGGTAAGGAGGAGTGTCTGGAGGGGCTCCGTGCCCTGCAGTACGGCGGGGGGACTGTGGGTCTGGTCACATACGACAGCGTGGATTTCGCCCCTGTGCCGGACCGCTTCGAGGCCGGGTTGCAGAACTATGCGGGGATCTTCGGCACCAAGGCCGCCGTGGAATATCTGGAGAAGGTCGGCATGGAAAACATAGCCAGGAACGATGCGGACCTTATGAGATACATGTTCTCCCGCATCGAGGACGTCAAAGGCCTGTCGGTCGTCGGTCCCGAGGATCCGGACAAGCGCTGTGCCGTTCTGTCATTCAACATAGATGGGTTGGGTTCGCACGACGTCGCCATGATGCTCGACAGTGTGGACGGCATAATGGTGAGGTCGGGCATGCATTGTGCCCATCCGTTCTTCGTATCCAGAAAGGTGGAGGGCAGCGTGCGTGCGTCCGTGTACCTGTACAACAACAGGTCCGACATAGACCGCTTCGCAACCGCCCTCGGTAAGATAGCGGAGACGTTCGGCGGCAGATGATGCCGTCGCCGTCACGCACTATGGTTTTCATATCGCCGTAACTTATCTCCACGTCGTTACACGCATGTGCCAGACCTGCGGTGTATTCGTTTCCGCCTGCATCGCGTATGGTCAGTATGCGTCCTTCCATGGACAGGACGTATTCCTGGGACGGGAGTATGTCCCATCCTCTGATGTACATCTCGTCCAGATCGGAGTCCCAGAAGCGGTCGATGGCCGCCGCGGTCTCGACGGCATGGTCACCCATGCCGCCATCGGCCTCGTGTTCCATCATCTGGGTCATAGGTACGGCCACCGCCGTCATCAGGATGAACCCGCACACTATCAGCGTGACACGGGACATCGTGAACTCCATCATACGTACGTCACCTTCACCCCGTAGATCCCATCCTCGCTGACGCATTCGAACCTCAGTTCCGGGGAACCGGTCACCGTGACCGGTCCGCCCAGGAACTGGATCATCGGGCGTTGGGTATAGACGGTCTTCTTCACATCCCCGTCATAGGTCACACGCATGGTGTATGCATCCTGGTCCTCGCCCCCTATGATGATCTCGCATCCTGCGGGTATTGATATGTAGATCGTGCATGTGCTCCCGTATCCGGAATAATACACGGAATCCGCTGCGGAGACCATCTTTTCGACCTCCGAGGCGGCTTCGGACACGTCCGAGTCCGCCTTGAAGGTCTCGGTGGCATAGACCAGCGAAGGGACGCAGACGGAGACGATGACCATGGCGACCGCCAATCTCATCGGCAGTCCGAGAACGCCCCTTCTGTCCATCATCCGACCACGGTCACCCTGAGGCTGTCGTTATCGCCGTATCCGTTGGCAGACACATGTACGTTGATGTATCCCTTTTCGGCTCCGTTCAGGCTCAGCGACAGGTTGGTGAATTTCGCCTCCCCTTTGCTGTCGGTCTCCTTCACCACGTGGGTGAGTCCGCATCCGGATATGATGACGACGGCATCTTTTATCGGGGCCCCGTCGTTGTCGGTGACGGAGATCGTCAGATTGAACGTGGCCGCCGAAGTGGCGTTCGTGATGTCCAGGTATCCCGGCTCGGCGCTTACGTTCCCGATGGATTTCGGTTCCTCTACGTCGCCCATCCAACCGACCAGGATCGCCGTTCCTAGCGTCGCCACTATGACGATGATCATAAGCTCCAGAGGGAGACCTTCGATCCCTCCTTTCCTGTTCATTCTGAACAGTCTTTTCCTATCCCATATCTTGTGTGTCATTTTGACCACGTAAAAGCATGGGACGTGGATGTTTTTTAAGAGTTGATATTACATGCAGTGCTAACTCCCGTGTTCGGAGGGCGATATGGATTTTCGGACACCTGACCGACAGGACCCTCCCTCAAAGGGGGCTTGTATGACATTATACCATTGTCTATATGAGGAGACGTCGTCATCCTTTGCTTTGTTCGCCGCGTGAAGTGCCTTATTGCCTGCCACCCTATCACTATATGATTCTTTTCAATCCTTGATCAGTCTTTTGAGTTCTGAGAGATTGTCGTCCACACGGCGGTCATATTCCCTAGCACCTTCGGATGAAGTGTATTTCCTGAACACTTCCAGCTCCTGCATATCGGATTGATGATCGTGCAGAGCTGAGAAATACCTAAGTCCGGATTTCGAAATGCTTCCATCGTCTAAGTAACCGAAGCGTTCGATAAGTTCCTGACGTTCATGGCCTCTACATACTGAGCATCTACATTCAGGAGGATGTTTCATCCCATTCCAAGCGTCTTTCCTTATAAATGCTGAAGCGGAATGTCTTGCAATCTTATAATTATCAATCTCGTCCATCGACGATATCCCCGGCTGTGCCGCCAGATATTTCACGTACTTTTGCGAAACAGAATGCTTCTTCTTCGTGATCATATCGAATCCGTTCTGTAAAAGCAATGTTTCCTCATCCGAAACGACTCCCGGTACTGATTCTGAGCGGGGTGAAACGAATCCTGTACAGTTGATGATCGCATTGAGTTTCTCACGTCTCCCCCAAAGAGCAGCCAACTGCTGTTTGCATTTTGAAGGCGATGCGTATTGTATGTTGATGATCTGGAGCAGACCAGACTGTGAGTATTCCGCCAAGAGATCCAATCTCTCGGAAAAATTATCTACATCCTGAGCGAGCGAGAGTTGTATCGCCGAGCCGAACCCGCACTCCTCTGAACTAGTACACCAGTCTTTCACCATACTCTCAAAGGAACCTATGCTACCGATCATCCCCGGCATGGAGAGGATATCGACGCCCTCGATTAATCTCTCTACCTCGAAAGCTAATTTGAAATTGCTTCTCTCATCTGCTTGGAAAGGATCTATCTGGATTATGGGCATCGAGGGGAGGTTGTATGCAGCATCGGAATAAGATTGTAGCAATTTCTCCGAATTGCTCAGGGCACCGTTCTTTTTTAAGAACAGTTCTTTACGCTTGCCCGAGAAATCGACCGCAATTGCGGCGATGTCCGATCTGATCTCACCTCTGTACCCCAAGTAGCTCTTTGCACTGATCTCAGTCGCTGACAGCGGACGTGTAGGAGTGAGGAACGAACGGCTACCGCATCTGATCTCAAGGACGCGCCCTCCTTTTGTGGCAAGTGTGGTATCTACATCTTTAATCTTGATCTTGCTGATTTTGGGCATTTCATGACCTCTTGCGATGAAGTACCCTTTCCAATATCTCGGATTTGTCCGTATATTCTGGATACTTTGAATAAACATAGGTCTCGATACCCTGAAGTGTGAACTGCTGGAGGTCCCGTTTCAAAGAGATCAGGTCGTCTAGGGATTTGCCGTCCAGTCTGGAAAGTATCTTCCTTCCCCTCTCAGCACCTTCCCCTGTAAGATAGAACCTCTCATTGTTGGAATTGATCCTTCCTTTGGAATAGATCAGTCCCGCGTGATACAACGTATCGAGGGCTCTGTCAATCCTCTCCGTATATGGGCCGAACCGGTATGCTTTGAAACCGGGATTCTCTGAAGGAATATTGTGTTCGGGAGCGAATTCGCGTATGATTATCACCATCTGTTTCTGAATGGTTGTTATCCCCGGTATCGGTGCGTACGAGCCCGTATCAGATACGGCCATCCATGCAAGGATCCAATCCTCGACGAACATGAACAGATGGTCTTTTGAATAATCGAGAAGAGCCTGTGCCTGTTTCAGAGGATACTCCACTCTGGAGCATTTTGGACATTGGAAGTAATGATAAGTGAAGCCGTCGGGCAATATGACAGTCTTCTTCTCGTGTGATTCGCACGTACATTGCTTATTAGATGTCATAATATCGGCTCCAGATGGGAAACGCTCCAGTATTCGCTTTCTTCTATTGTCATCTTGTCCATTATGATGTTGAATGTTCTCCCTTTATGCTTGGCACATACACGTGCAGAAGTTCTGCGGAACGCCTTTCCGGTCTTTTTCACTTTTGGACAGTCGAATGAATCCTCCACCATGTCACATAATGTATAGACGCTGATATCGAATTCGCGCAGATGGAACATAGCCGAATCCGAGATTCTCAGATTGAGACCTTTGAATCTGCATTCGTCCTCGTCCGTCATCCTAATCGGCGGCATATCCCATTGACATCCTGTGCATGCGCACGATAGCACATACCTTGTTCGGGTTAATACTATTTCGTACGATACTTTCTAAATGCGACAAGGATTCGAATCTTGAAATCACCATATTGGCATAATTGGTCATGATGATAAGATGGCCCTGCTACCTCGTAACTTATACAATACAATCGCATACTCAGTAACTATTGCAAATCATCTTCATGAACACTCGGTGAGTTCTCCGCAGCCCCTGTACTTGCGGGCGGAGATTGTGCTCATGTCCTCTATACACATCGCAACATCGAGTTTTGATTCCATTAAATTCACTATAGACTAGATCTTTGCGAGCCGACAGGTGTCATAGATATACCATGACCGCATTGAGAATTACGTGAGCATAATCTGTCTCGACGATTTTGCGGATGACGGTCCGGACAAGATCCTGGTCCTCGATACGGAGACGACCGGACTGGTCGGAGGTCCCGAGTTCCCAGGGGACAAGAAGCATGATCTTGTGGTAGACATAGGCATATGCGAGGCATGTCTGTCCACAGGGAAGGTCCGTGAGATCTACTCCAGCGTCGTAGGATACGATGTGGATGAATGGTCGGAGGATATGGTCCATTCCTGGATATTCGAGAACACGGATCTCACCGTGGAGAAGGTGGCATGTGCCATGCCTTTCTTCGAGGTCAAGAAACAGGTCGAGAGGATCGTCAAAGGAAGGTGGCTTACCACATATAACATGCGTTACGACCTGGATAAGTTCCTTTACCGCGAACCGTGGAATCTCAAAGGGCTTTTCATGGAATGCAGGGACATAATGTTCTCGGCGGCCAATGTCTGCAGGCTGCCTCTTCCGGATCCCCGTCTGGAGACCCAGTATGAGAAATACCGCTACCCGAAGTTGGATTATGCCTATGAGAAGATCCTCGGAGGGAAGGACCCTGCGGGGATCCACGGGGTCCAGGATCATCGTGCCCTTTCCGATGCGAAGGTCGCATCCTATGTGATGATAAAGATGCACGACGACGGCGAATACGATCCGATGGATCTCCGCGGCCGTCATTCCTCCTGATCGTTCAGGAAACTCTTCGCCGCCTCGGCGGACTCCTTTTCGAAGTTCTTTTTCAGATGGTTCCTTATCAGGCTGTCTATCCAGTCGGAGAGCCTGTTGAGTTTCGGACTCTTGAGAATGAGCAATGTGACGACGAACCATATGGCCGTGGCGGTGATTATGATGGCCCACAACTCCATGGGGAATTGGAACAGATACGTGATCTTAATGCATATGTCGGGGTAGTTGTACAGGGCGATGACGACTCCGAACAGAAGCAGTCCGAGAGCCAGAGGCTTCCAGTCGGAGGTCCTCTTCCCGTCGATGGACATCCTCTTCGATATGGGGAACAGGATGAACAGCTGGGATATGCCTGCGAGTATCAGGAATGCGATCATGGCGTTCCTTCCGACGATTTCGTCCCATCCGCTGCCGTTTATACCGAGATTCTCACGTAATTCGGCCTCACTCCATCCGGAGTTTTCGACCATGCCCGCGATGGCCGCGGCGATGTCGAAGTCTGCATTGTAGAACACGTAGTATACCGCGAAAGCAAGCACCGTGGTCGTTATGGCGGTGGGTATGACGTAACGCATGACGCTGGGGAGCACCAGGTCCTTATTGTCCGACGGTTTGGCCCACAGGGTCATGAGGAACGCCGCTATGGATACCGTCAGGAATGCATAGACGGTGTTCTGTATGGGCAGCAGAGGAGTCTTGTTGAGGAACAGCAGGAGGACCAGGACAAGGAATGCGAGAGTGAAATTCCTCATCAGATAAAGTTTGAGGATATCCCTCATGCCGCTGACAGTACGTTTTCCTTCTATGATGGCCTTCGGCAGGGCCATGAAGTTGTCGTTCACCAGGACCATGTCGGCGACGCTGCGTGCGGCCCCGCTTCCGCTTTGGACGGCCACTCCCACCTGGGCCTTCTTGATGGAGCGGACATCGTTTATCCCGTCCCCCACCATGGCGACATACTTGTCTTTCTTCCTCAGGGTCTCGATAACTTTCTCCTTCTGTTCCGGGCGCATGCGTCCGAAGATGTTCGTCTCCACGACCGTCTTCTCATATTCCTCGGGGGACATGGCCGAGAGTTCCTCTCCGGAGATTATCTTCCTCTCGCCGGGGATGTCCGCGATCTTGAATATGGCATCGACCGTCTCCGGATCGTCTCCGGATATGACCTTGATGTCGATCCCGTTCTCCGAGAACTGTTGGAGGATCTCCTTGCAATCGGGTCTGACCTCGTCGATTATGGAGATGACGGCAAGTACCGTCAGGTCGGGGAGGACGATATCCTCGCCACTGTGCAGGGGTGCGGAGCCTCCGGACAGGAAGACGACCGAGCGCAGTCCTTTGGAAGACAGTGCCGAGAGCTTCTCTTCTATGCCGTCCTGTTCTTTTACATGGTCTTTGAGGAAAGGCCACGCCCCCATGATGATGGTGTCATAGGAATCTCCGTTCTTTACGCGGACAGCGCTGAATTTCCTGTCGGAAGAGAACTGAACCTCGTCATCAAGTTCGTAGTCTCCCTTACCGTACTTGTCCTCGATGGCGATGATGGTACGGTTCCTGCTTCCGGTGGTCGAGACGAATTCCTTCACAAGTCTGTCTACTTCCCCGCGGTCTGCGGATATGTAGTCTATATCGTTGAAAACAAGGTTGTTGGTGGTGATGGTCCCGGTCTTGTCCATGCAGACCGTGTCCACGTGGCTCATGGATTCGACCGAACTGGAGTTCTGCAGGAGGACCCCGGAATCAGCCATGCGGACGGCGGCTATCATGTATGTCAGGGTGATCAGGAGGAACAGGGCGATAGGTACTATGTCGAGTACTATGACGGCCTGTCTGAGCGAATCGACGACGTCTATGTTCCTGAATATGTTGAGTACCACGAGCAAAGCCAGGAAGATGAATGCGAGGATCATCAGCATCTCCGTCACTGCGTTGGTCTCGACCTGGAGAGGAGTCTTCTTCTTCTCGAATTTCTTCGCACTCCTGAGCATCTTGGAAGAGAAGGTGTCCTCCCCGACCTTGTTGACGATGAACCAGCATTCTCCAGATATGCAGTACGATCCGGAATACACCGTGTCGCCCTCGTGCTTCCTCCTGGTGCTGGATTCCCCTGTAAGGAGGGATTCGTCCATCTCCAGCATCCTCTCGTCGACGATTATGCCGTCCACCTGTGCCTGATCCCCGGGACTGAGGTATATCGCATCGTCCATGACGATGTCGGAACGGTCTATCTCGACGATCCTGCCATCCCTCATGACCTTGACCTTAGGCCTCATGAGAAGGGCGATCTTGTCGAGACGCCTCTTGGCCTTCATCTCCTGTATCGTGGATATGAGGACGTTGAAGAGGATGACGCCCGTGGCGGCCATTGCGTTTATGTAGTCCGGCTTCTCGGGCATGACTATAAGCAGGGCTCCGAGGATGAACAGGATGAGGTTGAACGGAGTCGCTAGATTCTTGATCAGGATATCCAGATAACTCCGACTCGATTGATCGTCGGTATCGTTCGATCTTCCTGAAACTTTCCTCTTTTTCACCTCTTCAGAGGACAGTCCCTGCGGTTGCATAGCCCTGTATTCCAACTTATTATCTTTAAAGTTATTATTATATCAACTGCACTCATGTCGTTTCGTATAACTATATGGATGATTAATCATCAATTATTATACGGGATCCTTTCGGCATTCATTCTCATTTTCTGTATGATTCCAATGTCTTCTCCGTTCTTTCCTCTATGATATCCATCGGAAGCGGGTCGAATTCCTCTGTCTCATCGAGCACCAGCCACTGGATGAAACATTTGGCTTTGCGTTTGTATATGAGCTCGGCCACATGGGCATAGACGCTGAGCTGCAGTCTGTATTCGTTCTCGTTATCCTTGGAGACGTCGTTCTTCCAGTCGTGGATCTCCACGGTATCCTTTCCGAGGGCTATCAGATCGATGACCCCTCTCAGGGTGACGTTGAGTCTGTTGATCGGAAGGGAACAGTCCACTTCCGCATCGAGCTCATGTTCTCTGCGGAGGTCTTCGATTATCCTGCCGGCCTTTACGATTTCGGGATATTCCTCCAGAATCCTCTGGTCGACGGATATGCCTCTGACCAGAAGTTCGGCGTATTTGTGGACGGTGATCCCGTAGTTCTTTCCTTTGGGTCCGATCGCCTCATCCGATTCATCCAGTTCGGCCCCTCCCCCGTCCACATGCATGATGCTGTGGACTCCGATGTTCTTCCTGCGGGGTTTTATTTCAGGAAGGGTCGGTTTTTCGACAAGGGTCTGGGATTCCTCTACATGATCGGAAAGGGCGATATCCAGGGGAATGTTCGTTTTCTGTTCATTCCTCTTCGCGAAGTGCATGAAGAAAGTGGAAGGTTTATCCCCGGCGATCATTGTGACGTACTGCGACGCCCTCGATATCGCGACGAAAAGAAGCCTCCTCTCCTCGCTGTGATCCTTACCCTGCGCCTTGGTGGCCAGGTAGGTCTTCCAGGAGGTCTCGATCATCTTCTCTCCGTTGAATTCCACGACCTCCTTCTTACTTCTCACTCCGATGACATCGTTGAACATGAACGATTCCGTATCGGATCTGGTGTTGGGGAATGCATACATGTCGACCCTGGGAATGATCACTATGGGGTATTCGAGACCCTTCGATTTATGCATGGTCTGGATGATGACGGCATTTTCATCAGGCATCCCGTCGATCTTGTAAGTCGTATTGTCATCCATGTCCGATTCTATCATTTTGATCACATCGGATATGGTCATGAGCGACGAACGATGTGCCTTGGATATCACGGACATTATGGTCTGGGTATTGTCGTTGTCGAGACCGTAGAACTTGAATACGGTGGCTATGAGGTCTGTGATCCTCCTCCTTTTCCTGCGGAGTTCGTCCCTCAGTCTTTTGACATTCTCCGGTATGTGGTCGGTACCGGTCTCTTTGTCGTATGCGATCATCCATTGAATCTCGTTCAGCGGATAGTCCATATCGGCCAGGATCGGCCCTATCCCCCATGTGTCGCGGTCGTCGTTCACGTACCTCAGCCATGCCAGGAGCAGTTTCCCCTCCCTGGTGGACATGACCTCCATGTCCCCCTGGAGGAAGACGGGGATCCCGTGTTTCTCGCATTCCAGGAAGATGTTCTTACAGACCTTTGCGGTCCTGCACAGGATCGCGATGTCCGAGTAACGGGCCGGTCTCGTCGATATCTTCCTGGTGGCCGGATCTTTTTCGTATATCGTATATCTGCCGCTGTGCACATAGTTCTCGATCCTGCGGACGACCTCCTCCGGTTCGTCCAGACGCGATCCGCACTGGGCCGTCTCGAACGAGGTCATGTCCTCAGGGGTGCTGTCTTCGGCATTGATGAGGGTTACGTTGGACGTGTCGCTTACTACATCCTTACTACTGCCTTTTGCACTCAGGGCATGGAACGCATTGTCTATGATGAGTTGGGAACTGCGGTAGCTGGTCTTCAGCGGCAGGCTCTTCACATCACCTATGTCGTAGCATATGCGTACGGTGTCTTCGTTGAGATGATTGCGAAGCGACCTCACCCGCTCCTCGAATCTTGTGATGTTCTCTATGCTGACAAATCTGAATCCGTATATCCCCTGTTTCCAATCCCCGACAACGCATAGGTTTGGCTGTTTGAGTGCCATCAGGGCGATCATCAGCTGGTTGCTGTTGGTGTCCTGGAACTCATCTACGATAAGATATCTGCATTGGACCCTTTCCCTCGTCTCTTTGTCCTCGTATAGGATGATGAATGCGAACGATGCGGCGAGGCCGAATGTGAGACGGTCATCGGCCACACTTGTGCGTATGAATTCGTAATAGACGTCATGGATCATCCTGAGAAGGGTTTCCCTGCTGTCGAAGGCCGCCCTATCCAACATCTCTGGGTCTTTCGTCTTCAGGATGTATCCTTCCAAGGACAGTACATCCTTTAGGATCCTCTCATCATCGCTGTCGGTGGGCAAACCTTCCATCATTTTACGGAGGCCTTCGGTATCCCCCAGAAGGTCCTTCCCATCGTTCCCTCCGAACCACCTTCCTATTCCCGAGGTCTCCCCGTTGCTCCGGAGAGGTATGATCCCGCGGGCCATGAGACGTTCCAGGAGTTTATACAGGGATACCGGATCCTCGTATGCAAGAGCCGCCAGATCCCCATACTCCGAAGCGTGTTCCGCCAGGAAGCGGTCCAGGAATCTTCTGAAATATGTCTTGTTGAGGGATTCGTTCTCGACTATGCTGGCACTATGGGTCAGGGTCTCTTTTTCGAACCGGAAGAACTTGCTTATCTGTCCCGGGGAGGATTTCACGATGCCGAGGCAGTACGAGTCGAAGGTCTGCACCTTCATCCCTTCGGCCGTACGCATCATGCGCTTGAATGTGAAATCGTCTATCTTATCCGCTCCCTCGCTGAAGTAGAGTCCGGATATTCCTTTCATGAGGCGGCCTCTCATCTCTTCGGCCGCATTTCTGGTAAAGGTCAGCATCACGATGTCGTCCTTGCCGACATCGTCTCTGCGGATGAGATTCAGGCACCTCTTCACCACCGTCTGGGTCTTTCCTGTTCCGGGACCTGCGTCCACTACGACCATGCCCTCGATACAATTGATTATCGCTTCCTGTGACTCGTCCTTTATCATTCCTCTCCCTCCGAGACGGTCTTCTTCTCGGTCGCCATGCATGCTTTGCGGAAGCTGCATTTCTTACAATCCAGATTTCCGGGTCTGACCGTGCTGAACGGGACGGTCTTGATCCTCAATGCTTCCCTGTAATCTTCGTTGAGGCGTTCTATGAAATCCTCCATGCTGTCGGCTGGCACATATATCGTACCTTCGTCGTCTATCATGTAGGGGTCGGACATCTTCTTCAAGAAGTTTTTCACAGAGCTTTCCTTGTATCCGGTTATTTTACAGACATGGTCTATGCATTCTTCCGAATCCTGCCAACCGTCATAGGCAGACATCTCCTTGAGGAATGGGACGATCTCGTCCCATTTTTCCGATATCTTCTTTTCCTTCTTGGAGGCGTAAGCCCGTCTTACGGGGGAATCGTCGGATAAGACGAGGTCGTCGTGGTTCTGGGACATCAATTTGACACGGCGCACATTGCGGTTTATGTCAAAGCCTTCCTCGGTGGACTCTATCTCGTTGTCTCCGACGAAAAGCAGGTTGAATGATGCGCTCTTCATTCCCGAGTTCCTGCCGAGGACGGCAAGATATATCAGCGGCTGGAATTCGCAGAAATTATCCGATCCGCGGTCGAATCCTTTAAGGATGTCATCCCCCGACTTCGGTTTTCCGGTCTTGTAGTCGAATATGTCGCTTTCCACGCGGGCATCGAATTTCGCATACATATGCTCGGGGACGTCCATTTCGGATTCCGTCAGTGACGAGCACCTCTCCAGACCTTCTTCCACCATGAAGCGGTTACGGAACCTCTCCTTCCTATCCGATATCATCATGTCCAAGGGGACGTCCGCCGGCCGTATCTGGTCGATGTACTTCATCAGATTGGATATGAATATGCTGAATCTGCTGCGGTCCAGCCCCTCCATGCATTCGCTGGACAGGCCGGAGTAGAGCGAATCCATCTTGTTCAGATAGTATTCCGCACCTTTCTTCTTCACGACCTCCGGATAGCAGAAGTACATCTCCGCGAAATCATGGAGGCAGTTTCCGAACACGGTGTATTCGTTGTCCTCCGATTTCAGTATCCCGTCGTAGAGGTATTTGATCGGACAGTCCGAGAACGCGTTGTATTTGCTCTTGGAGAATCCTTTGTCGGACTCGTCGCTGCTTTCGAAGCCTTCCGTCCCCTTGGACGGGAACACGACCTCCGTCTCGGCGTACCACGACCCTTTCCTATATTCCCGACATATGTCGCGGAACCCTCCGATCTTTTTGACGGGGTTCCCTTTCCTGTCTACGAACAGGTCGATTATATGGCGGCAGGGCTGGGTCGCTTTTCCGTCGGTCATCGGCTTCATCGCATAGATTCTGCAGTCTCCCTGCTGGAGGAGGATGCCCATGCGGTCGGCGTTCTTTTCCGCCTCCGCCTGGGGATCGACATAGTCCTTCCCGGACGTGTTGATGTCCCAGCTGCTGTCCATTCCGGCGAAGACCACGAGGGGCCTGTCCACATAGGCGGAGTTCCTGCAGTCCGCCAGAAGCACACCCTGTTTCTCATCGTCGGGAATCTGCTCGTTATGGCGGAGGTCCTCCACGTTGTTGACCGCATAGATGATCTCGTTAGTCCTTCCGGGCGTTATCTTCTCGTCGAATATGTCCAGATCCTTCAGGAGGATCTCGATGGACGGACGCAGGTGCTTCAGATATTTCCTGTCGCCCACGATGCGTTCGAGGGCCTCGCCGTAGGTGTACTTCCCGATATCCCTCATCGTCTCTATGAGAGAGACGGTGACCGGGTCGCGAGGCTCCTCTATCGGGACCTTGCTGAGGAGATAGTTGTCGAACTGGGTCTTCAGCCCGTTTCCGGAGGAGGTGTCCCTGGCACCGTATCCGGAGAACAGGTCGCGGACGTCGGAGACGCGGAGGGTCCCGTATCCGTGGGCGAGATTGATGAACTGTAGGAAATCCCTGACCTGTGACAGGTCCTTGACGCTGAGATTGTTCTTGAAGGGGATCTCGTTCCTGTACAAGGCGGCTCTCACCGCATCCGCCACAGGGCTGTCGGAATCGAGGACGATGGCGACGTCGGTCGGGTCCATGTCCTTCACGAGGTCCACTATGCTGTCCGCAATCTGTCTGTCGTTGCCGATCGCATAGACCGTGTCGATCTCGTAGTCACCATCCTTGAACGGCTCTATGATCTCCATGCTGTCGGAATACATGTGTTTGTCGAGGTCGTTGAAGAAATCGAGACCGATGGTCGCCACCTTCTTTCCTTTGAAGAAGGCATCGTTCCGATATTCGTAATCGGCCATGCTGCGTTCCCTGGTCGGAAGGAGCCTGTACGACGCCCATACCTTCCTCGAACGTGCGGAATGCAGGTATTTTTCCACATCCTCGGTGTATTTCCTGATGTCACGGATGTTGAGGATCTCGCTGTAGATGGATTTGAAGTCCAGGTCGGTGTCCTTCATGATCGCATGGACGATGTCGAGGTCGGACATGACGGGGCATCCCAGGGTGAAACCCTCCCTCATGGCCGCCACCTCTTTCGCCGTGTAGGCGAATCCGTTCAGACGCGGTTCGTCCACCCTCGCATTCAGCGCGGTGGCCAAGGCCGCATCCACGGTTATGACGACGTCGAACTCCTTGGCCTCCTTATACAATTCCTCGATGGTCTTGGCGGTCTTCATTGCGATCATCCTTTGTTTGGGAGATACGAAGTCTCCTGTACGGCATATGCCGTTCTATCGGATGGGGCATGGCCACAGTCGGATAAAAGGGGTAGGATGTTATTGCCGAGGAACGTTTCCCGGAAAGATCCCGACACGGGTCAGGGCCATGCAATCCCAGTATTTTGCGGAATGTCATCCGGATTTGACATAATCCACATATATCCTGACATCGGATTTTAATCGTAAGGAGCAGGAAACTCTTGTCTGAGTCCTTCCCCCGGCC
>ERZ857629.677-NODE-677-length-44519-cov-3.862023_pt1 | contig 44519 bp, 28 predicted proteins | sample MGYA00519700_ERZ857629 | MGnify/ENA primary metagenome ERZ857629 (study PRJEB31778, sample SAMEA3449351) | human gut metagenome | biome: human gut; feature: human-associated habitat; material: faeces | place: United Kingdom | collected 2010/2012 ... | reverse complement strand
TGATAACCTGGTCGAAGTCGTCGCCACCGAGGTGTGTATCACCGTTGGTAGAGAGCACCTCGAACACGCCGCCGCCGAACTCAAGGATTGAGATATCGAATGTACCGCCACCGAGGTCGAACACGGCAATCTTCATGTCCTTGTTGGCCTTATCCACACCGTAAGCAAGAGCTGCGGCTGTAGGCTCGTTCACGATACGGCGAACGTTGAGTCCTGCAATCTGTCCTGCTTCCTTTGTTGCCTGACGCTGAGAGTCTGAGAAGTATGCCGGAACGGTGATTACGGCGTCGGTCACTTCCTGTCCGAGGTAGTCCTCTGCGGTCTTCTTCATCTTCTGAAGCACCATTGCGGAGATTTCCTGCGGAGTGTATTTGCGTCCTTCAATATCTACACGCGGGTAGCCGCCCTCGTTTACAACGGAGAACGGAACGCGTGTAACCTCCTTGGAGCACTGCTCGTAGGTTTCACCCATGAAACGCTTTATTGAATATACGGTGTTCTTCGGGTTGGTGATGGCCTGACGCTTTGCAGGGTCGCCTACCTTACGCTCACCGTCCTTTACGAAGCCAATGACTGAAGGAGTTGTGCGCTTACCTTCGCTGTTGGCGATTACTACCGGTTCGTTGCCTTCAAATACGGCAACACAAGAGTTTGTAGTACCTAAGTCGATTCCAATAATCTTTCCCATAATTGTATATTTTTTTTATTTTATTCTTGTTAATAATGTGATTCGAGTCGGTCGCCATGTCGTATTTGCATACTTCAAGCGACGCTCGCCTTATAACATACAAATGGTGTGCCAAAAGCATTTCCATACTGTAAAACCTGCCAAATTACATCATCCACAGTCTGCCACAATGACATAAAAGCATACAAGTGCAGCCATTTGTATGACAGAAATTCCGATTTACGACCTTTTTACAACTTGGAATAATGCATAAAGAGTGACTTTGGTTGGCATTAAAAAGCATGTCGTCGAACAAGAAACCCGCACTCCTGCAATATCAATTCACAACCTATAATTACTGATTGGCAGGAATCAGAAGCTGTAATAAAGTCTGGCACTCAGCACGGTGAAGTTGCCGTCGCCGTTGGTGATATACTGGAACGACGGCTGCAATGCCATCGCCTTGTTGATTTTTCTTTTCCATGTCACTTCCACCGAGCACTCCGTCCCCTGGTAGAAGCGGGCGTACTGTCCTGACACGCCGCACTCATTGTTGCTGTCATGGTAGGCGCAGCCCGTTTCGGCGTAGCGGCGGCAGCCGTTCGTCCGGCATGTGTTTTCGGAATACTGCGCCATGCAGCAGATGTCCCTGTCGCCGGAAGTCCACACCTTCTGTTCCCCATACACCCACCATGCGCAACTCGCCTGCCGGCACGATGCGTCTGCCGGTGCCATGGTGCCGTCCTCACCAACAGGATAATGGCGCGTGTGGACAGCCACGCCGGCGAAGTAACACCCGCCCTTATGCGAGTATTCCAGCTGCGATATGTTGAATATGCCGTCTCTCGCCGGACGCACGATGAACGGGTTGTCCTTGGCGTTCCAGCCGTCGTATGCCACGCCGTTATACAGACTGTTCCGGAACACCCACCCCGACAGGTTCACATCGAAATACACCGTCAGCCCCGACCGTGGGTAGTTGGCTATGGGGTAACTCGCCGATATGGTGGGGAACATGCCGCATGAACTGTTGGTGAAGAGCGAGGTGACACGGGATGTGAAGAAGTCCTCGCCCGCATTCCGCACGCCCACGAACAGATGTCCGGCTTTCCAGTTGTGCATATAACCAAGAACGGCTATCGCTGCAAAATCGTTCTCCTCCTCGATGTTCGAGAAAATCTGCCAGTCGTTGGCAACGCTTTCGTCGGTCTTGGCTATATGTATCGTGGAGGCTTGCAGCATTCCCCTTCCTTCCCACAGCGGAATGTCAAGGTGAAGCCTCAACAGATTCATCCAGTTGGTATTCCTCTTCATGTCCCATTGCCATTCCGTGGTGTATTCGCCGCTGAATATCTGCGCATGGGACAGACTGACGCAGATGCAGCTTAATGCTACCAAAATGCCACGCTTCATTATTTGCATGATTGTTATTTGAAAATGGTCATTATCCTATTCACAGTGCAAAGTTACTCCAAATTTTGCAAAACTGCTATTAGAAAACGATTATAATGGTATTAGAAAAAACTTAGAGGAAGATGTCCTTTATCTTCCATACGCCACAGGCGCATTGAGTTCCGACAACTTCCGACGACTTCTGCCATCTCATGTTTTGCCCACCATTCTCCTATGGCATGCGGAAAAGAAGGCGACTTTAGCCACAACTGCTAACCATTGGGTTTCAGACAATTAGCGACAACATGAAAGGTTTTATCGGAACAGAAATACATCCGGTTTGAAAAGAAGCCTTGTTTGCACTCAAAAGAAGTCTTGTTTACATACAAAAGAAGCCTTGTCTGCAGTGCAAACAAGGCTTCTTTTTAAAACGGAGAATGCCGAAGCATATTTTCATGCACTCTCACGGGCAACGGAGCAAGCTGACGGCCGCCCGTCAAAAGTCTATCTTCGTTACGCTGAGCGGCTGCTTCACGGCGGCGTGGGCGGCCTCCTGCGCTATGCGTTTCTGCAAGGGCGTGATGCCCTGCGGTGTGAATGCGTTGCCGATGACGCTCTTTCGGGTTATCGCCTCAAACCATGTGCAGGCGGCGGTGTAGCGTCCATAGACAAGCTGAAGGTGGTAGCCGTCGCGGTTGAAGTTGTCGCCGACAGACGATGTGCGGGCGTTCTGTATGGCAGTACCTGCCGGCACGAGCACATCGGGATGCAGGTCGGCAAGCACCTTACGGGTGGATGCGATGATGGCGTCGTACATCTGCTTCTGGCTGTTGCCGTAGCGGCGGAAGCCGTCGTGCTTGGAGTCTGACGCGTAGGCCCATGTCTGGTGGAACACGATGCGCGGCTTGCCCTTCACATGAGCGCGGATATATGCCACGAGCTGTTGCAGATATGGCTGATATGTGGTGTAGTCGCCTGAGAAGTGGCTTGCCTGCTGCACGCTGATATAGTCCCAGCGTTCGTCGGCCAGCGCACTGTCGAGTCGGCACTTGGCCACTTCGTCCTGCATTCCGTCGGCCTTCACCTTGCGATAGCGGTATGCCGCCTCGCCGGTCTGCGAGCATTTCACATGCCGTTCGAGCGAGCATCCCGGAATGTAAAGGTTGCCCACCACTGCCGTAATGCCGGCAGCACCGGCAATCTCGTGCAGATTCTGCTCAATGGCATCCTCTGAAAAGCTGTTGCCCACGGCCAGAATGCGCACCGTGCGCCGTGCATTTGCCGCACCAATCACCATTGTGGCGAGTGCGAGAATAAGGAAAATTCTTTTCATTGTTTTTTTTGTTAAAGCGTTAATGAAGATTTGTCGCAAGTGAACCCTGCGGTGACAGTGCAAAGATACAGCCACCGCCGCATGGCGATGGCTATACAAGCAATTTATTTAAGTGTGAATTTCAGGGTTTGCACATTGCGGCTGTCGGGACCCACCATCACCTCGAAATCGCCCGGTTCGGCACGATAGTCGAGCTGCTGGTTGTAGAATTTCAGGTCGTCGAGGGTTATCTTGAAGTCCACCCGGCGTGTCTCTCCCTTGCGCAGCGACACTCGGCTGAAGCCTTTCAGTTCCTTGACTGGACGGGAGACGCTGCCCACGAGGTCGCGGACATACATCTGCACCACTTCGTCGGCATCATAGCTGCCGGTGTTTGTCACATCCACCGATACGGTGAGCGTGTCGCCCTGCTGCATGACGGGAGCCGAGAGCGAGGGTTTGCCATAGCGGAAGGTGGTGTAAGAGAGTCCGTAGCCGAAGGGGAAGAGCGGGTCGTTGTCGATGTCGAGATAGTTGCTGTGGAACTTGGAGAACCATTTTCCCTCCTCAAGCGGGCGTCCGGTGTTGAGGTGGTTGTAGAAGATCGGTATCTGTCCCACGCTCTTCGGCATGGTGGCTGTGAGTTTGCCGCTCGGCGATTTGTCGCCGAAGAGCACGTCGCAGATGGCTGTCGCCGCCTCACATCCGCCGAACCACACATTGAGTATGGCAGGGAAATTGGCGTTCTCCCATGTCATCACCGTGGGACGGCCGGAGAAATAGACCAGCACGATGGGCTTGCCTGTAGCCTGGAGTGCCTCAAGCAGAGCGCGTTGTGCGTCGGGCATGGAGAGCGACGAACGGCTGCTTGACTCGCCGCTCATCTCCGACGACTCGCCGACGGCAGCCACGACGACATCGGCCTGGCGTGCCGCCGCCACCGCTTCGTCGATCATTTCCCGGGCAGGGCGCGGGTCGCGCATCTCGCGGCCGAACATGGTGGCGTCGGCCTCACGCTGTGCGTCGAGCAGAACGTTGGAACCCTTGGCATACAGAATCTCTGCCTTCTCCCCCACGGCTTCGCGCATTGCCTCCACGAGAGTCTTGTTCTCGGAGAGTCGGGCCGCCACGCTCCATGTTCCCGACATGTTGCTTGCGGTGTTGGCGAGCGGTCCGACGAGGGCGATGCGACCCTTGCGCTGCAACGGAAGGAGCGACCCTTCGTTCTTGAGCAGCACGAAAGTCTCGGCTGCTATACGGCGCGCTTCGGCACGGTTGGCAGGTGTGAATATCTCGGTGCGTGCACGCTTCGGGGTGCAGTAGCGGTAGGGGTCGGCGAAAAGGCCCAGCTTCCACTTGGCTTCGAGAATGCGGCGGCAGGCAGCATCGATGCTCTCCATGCTCACACTGCCGTCCTTCAGCGACTCTTCGAGGGTGCCGAGGAATCCGTCGGCCACCATGTCCATGTCGGTACCGGCATTCAGTGCGAGAGCCGACACCTGCTTGAGGTCGCCCATTCCGTGCGCCGTCATTTCGGAAATGGCGGTATAGTCAGTCACTACCATACCCTTGAATCCCCACATGTTGCGCAGCACATCGGTGAGAAGCCAGCGGTTGCCGGTGGCAGGCACTCCCTCGACCACATTGAATGAGGTCATCACACTAAGCGCACCGGCATCCACCGCAGCCTTGTAGGGCGGCATGTAGCGGTTGAACATACGCCAGCGGCTCATATCGACAGTGTTGTAATCGCGTCCCGCCTCGGCTCCTCCGTAGAGGGCGAAGTGCTTGACACAGGCCATGACGGTGTTTGGCAGAGAGAGGTCGGTGCCCTGATAGCCATGCACCATGGCACGCGCTATCTGCGAACCGAGGTAGGGGTCCTCGCCGTTGCCCTCTGCCATGCGTCCCCAACGTGGATCGACGCAGATGTCGAGCATGGGTGAGAAGGTCCAGTTGATACCGTCGGCGGAGCACTCCTGTGCAGCGATGGAAGCGGAACGGCGTATGGCCTCCATGTCCCACGAGCACGAAAGGGCGAGCGGAATGGGGAACACCGTCTCGTAACCGTGTATCACATCCATACCGAAAAGCAACGGAATGTGCAGACGGCTCTGCTCCACGGCGATGCGCTGCACCTCCTTTATCTTTTCAACACCTTTCAGGTTGAACAGTCCTCCAACCTCTCCGCGGCGTATCTTGGATGCCACATCGCTGCTCTTGGCCTGTCCTGTCACAATATCGCCGGTAACCGGCAGATTGAGCTGACCCAGTTTTTCGTGCAAAGTCATCTTCGACATGAGGTCGTCGATGTACTGTTTCATGCGCGTCTCGTCGGCAGAAGGCTGCGCCAAAGCACCCATTGTGCCGAGGCAGAGTGCCAGGAGAGCGCCGGTAATTCTTTTCTTGTTCATATTCAAATTGTGTGTTTTTTGTCAATCAACATCCTTTCGTTGTCATTTCACGACTGTCTTGCCGAGCGGGCGTGTGGCGTGGAAACCCAGTTTCACAAGTCCCTGCTGCACTTCGGGGCAACTCATGAAGAGCCGCCAGAGCAAGCCCGTGCGGTAGTTTTCTATCATCGGGGCGATGGTGAGCTGGTCGATGGCGAGATAACGAGGCACTGTCCAGCCTGTGGCAGGCTCGAAGGCATCGTAGAAGCCGTACTTGCCCCAGATGCCCAAACCCATGGCGTAGAAGTGTTTCAGTGCCGCCATCGACTGTTCGGGCGTGTAAGGGAACGACGAGAGAGCTGCGGTCGGGGTGATTACACCAAGGTCGTTGTTGGGAGCGTGGGCGGAATAGCCCACGGTGGAATAGCTCGCCGTCAGTCCCCAGCAGTCCTTTCCGTAGCCCTTGAAGCCTTTGGGGTTGCTCACACAGTAGTCGTAGTTGCTGAGAGCATGGTTGCGCACCACCTCCCAATAGTCGGCATAGCGGTCGGAAATGTTCTTCGGGCAGAAGCCGATGTAGGAATACTGCGCCCAGAACAGCGGACCGCCAGTCTGTTCGGCACCGTTATGCTTCAGCTCAAGAGCGTGTCCGAAAGGCCGTGCGCCACTCTTTATGCCGCCCGAACGCGCCCAGCCCTTGTGGTAGCAAGAGGCAGGAATGGCGTGAGTGGGCGACGATGCACCGAGGATGTAGGCTATAAGGCACTCGTTGTAGCCCTCAAGCGGGAAGTTCATCTGCCATGCATAGTCGGGCGACCAGTGCCAATAGAGCACATCCTTGCCGCCGTTGCGGTACCAGTCGTACTCCATGCCGCGCCAAAGCGTGTCGATGTCGGCGGCAAGGCGGCGTTCGTCGCTGTTGCCTTCGGCGAAATACTGGCGCACGCAAAGCAGACTTGCCATGAGGAACGAACTCTCCACGAGGTCGCCTCCGTTGTCTTTCTGCCCGAAAGGTTTCGTCTTTCCAGTGCGACCGTCAATCCAGTGCGACCAGACGCCATGATAGCGGTCGGCACGGGAGAGGAAATCCACCACTTTCCGCAACCGTTTCACGCCCTCGGCACGGTCGATGAAGCCGCGGTCGATGCCTACGAGCAAGCCCGCAATGCCGAAGCCGCTGCCGCCTGTAGTCACTATGTGCGCATCGTTTTCGGGATAGACGCCGTCGAGATGTATGCGCTCCGGAGCCATACCCGAATTGGGTTCGGCGCCGTCCCACATATAATTAAGGTGTACACGCTGTATGTAGTCGAGCATGACACTGTCGTTGGCGAAGCTTTCGGGGCGGCTGTTGTCCTGCATTTCAGTGCAGTGCGCACCGCCGTCAAGCGTCTGTGCGGCGCGGCATGGCGATGCTGAGGAAAGCAGCAACAACTGGGAAAGAATCAGGAGAAAGGCTGTTTTCATTTATAATCAAGATTTACGAGTACAGGGAAATGGTCGGACAGCCACACGTTTTCGGGTTTGTCCTGAACGACACGGTAGCGGTCGGCCTTCAGTTTGTTGTTCACAAACACATGGTCGAGCAACGGACACTGGTCGATGGGAAGGCGGCCGTAGTCGTGCCATGAGTAAGACGGGCCATAGACTACGGGTGCGATGTCGCGCACATTAGCCATGCCGTTCTCACGAAGGACCGTGAACGGGGCTTCACCGTCGGAGCAGTTGTAGTCGGCAGTGATGATGGCGGGGAGTCCGGGAGCATACTGACGGATGCGGTTGAGCACAAGACGGATGCCCTCACGACGCGCCACCTGTCCGTCGTTGTCGAGGTGAGTGTTGAAGAAAGCCAGCTTCTTGCCGGTCCTACGGTCCTGCAAGACCGCCCAGGAACAGACACGGTTGTAGGAAGCATCCCATCCCTTTGTGCCGAACACTTCTGGAGTCTCGCTGAGAGAGAAGTCGCCGTGCCTGATGAGGCGGAAACGCTTCTTGTTGAAGAACACTGGACTGTGCTCGCCTTTATGCTTGCCGTCGTCGCGTCCCACGCCGAGAGCTTCATATTCGGGGAGCCCTGCCTTGAGGTCGTCCATCTGGTTGGGGCACACTTCCTGCATGCCCAGCAGGTCGGGACTGTAATACTTCAGCATCTCGCACACAGCCGCCTTGCGGTTATCCCACACGTTGGGTCCATCGACGGAAGCGTCCAGACGGATGTTGAATGTCATAACACTTATTTGCGCATAAGCCATTGTCGCAGCCGAAAGAAGCAGGAAGGCGGCGGCAAGACGGCGCAAATATCCTAATATATATAATGTATTGAAGATTTGTTTTTTCATAGCCATTAATCAAATAGGAGGGCGCATCGTGATGATTACGCCCTCCGTTCCCACTAATACCTATACTTTTAAAATCAAACTACTCGTTCTTAGGTTCATTGCTGAGGGCGGGAATTGTGGAAGTCTGGTTGAAAGGCAGAGGAATGAGAGCCTTCTCCTTTGACCATCCCTTCAATTCTGTGGCAGCCTTTCCGGTGCGTACGAGGTCGTTGTAACGCTCGCCCCACTCGCAGCAAAGTTCCATACGACGCTCGTCGATGACCTGGTCGAATGTGACATTTGTCAGTTCAGGCATGTGAGCACGACGGCGTACCTCGTTGAAAGGAGCATCACCGCTTTCGCCAAGCTTTATCTTTGCCTCGGCATTCATCAGCAGCACGTCGGCATAGCGCAATATACGGATGTTGTTGTTTGTGCCGTACTTTGTACGTCCGGGTGTCAGCTGGCATGTCGGAGTGTAAGCCTTGCCGTTCCAGCAGTCGGTCTTTGAGGGGTTGTCCTGCGGGCGTACATAGTCGCCGTCGGGTGTTGTCTCGCCAGCCAAGAGGAATGATGTGGTGGCGCGTACTGTCTCTCCACGGTTGTAAGCCCAGTCGCGGAACTCTTTCAAGATACCACAGTCGCCCCATCCGGATATGTCGCTGCCTGAGTTGTTGGGTCCTTGGCACTTGAACCATGCATCCGGGTCAATCAAATCGCCCGAACCATTGCCGAAGTCGGTGCACTGGCATTCGAAGATTGACTCATCACAGAGCTTTCCGGGAATCTTCCACAACTGGTAATAATCAGGATAAAGCTGGAAATTACCGTGCTCGATGATGTCATTCGTAAGTTCCTTCACCTTCTGGTAATTGCCCTGATTGAGATAAATCTTGGCAGCAAGAGTGGCGGCAGAGAAGGCTGTCACAGCGCCCTTATGCTCACTCTGGTTAGGACGGATGCGCGGCATATAGGTCATACCGTACTCCAGATCCTCCAAGGCATACTTGTAAACGGCATCAACCGTAGAGCGTGTAAGGTCGGTCTGGTTGTTGTCGCGCAGGATGGTAACGGCTCCGAAAGCCTGAACCAGACGGAAGTAAGCGTAGGCACGCATGAACTTCACCTCACCGATATAGGCCTTGTTGGTGGCCTTCTGAGCATCTGTCGTGCAGTGTTGGCCGTAGTTGTCGAGAGCTTCAATGGCAGAATTGGCACACTTGATGATGTTGTAGTACTGCTTCCAGATTTCGTCGAAGCCCCAGAAAGAGTCGTTGTATTTGTACTCCGAGAGATTGTAATAGTCGCTTCCGTTCCACTGTCCGCTGAAAACGTCCTGGTCGCGGATGGTTGTTATCTCCCAAATCACCCAGTGCATACCGCTGGTACGGATTTTGGCATACATACCAGAAACGGGCTGGTACATATTGTCGAAGCTGGCATAGTCCACCTGTGTCTCAGGAACCTTGCCTTCCGGTGTCTTGTCGAGATAGTCGCTGCAAGACGATGCAGCACCTATCAGGATGGCAGCCGCCGTAAATATGATTGATTTCTTGATAAATTCCATAGTGTAGCAATTTATATTTGAGGTTTATCTTTAGAAGTTTATTTTCACGTTGAACGTGTAGGTAGATGTCAAAGGATATACTTCGGTGTCCCATCCCTCGCTGTCGCTCAACTCAGGTGTGAAGGTATTTGCCTTGAATGTTGTGAACGGACGGTCGGCAGTAACGCTGAGGCGCACGCCGGGGAGAGTGTATGTACCGAACTTCAGGTTCTTGAATGTGTAACCGACAGTGACATTCTGGATGCGGAAGTAGTCGGCGCTCTCCACGAAGTAGTCGCTGTATTTCTGGTCGCTGACATTCCATGTGCGCAGCAATGCGGCAGCAGAAGGAGCCGAATTGGTTGAGCCCGGACCTGTCCAACGCTCTTCATACTGGTTCTTGTCGAAGTTGTAGTTCTGCGAAGCGTATCTCAGAGCGCGCTTGCGGTTGAACATCTGTGCTCCGGTCTGGCCGTATGTGGTGAGTTCGAAGTCGAGATTCTTCCACTGGAAACCGAGGTTCACGCCGTAGGTGAAGTTCGGAATGTAAGAACCGAGTGTGGTACGGTCGTTGCCATCGAGCACGCCGTTACCGTCGAGGTCGGCATATTTCAAGTCGCCGGGCTGGCATCCATTGGCCTTTCCTATCGGGTCGGCGTCGATTTCAGCCTGAGTCTGGTAAACGCCCGCCATCTTGAATCCGTAGAACGAGTTCATCTCCTTGCCCACGATGTTCACAGTCTTGCCGCCCTTGATGATGCTGTGGCCGCTGAGTTCCTTTACGCGGTTGCGCAAAGTGGACATGTTCACGCCTACATGGTAAGCGAAGTCCTTGTTGAGTTTGTCGTTCCAAGAGAGGCTGATGTCGAATCCTTCGTTGAGAATCTTACCGTAGTTACCTGCCAGAGTCTGTGTGCTGAACGGCAGAAGCGGCGAGATTACGGCGTTGTTGGTCATGCGGTGGAAGTAGTCCACATCGACATTCAGTCGGTTGCCAAGCGTGATGAAGTTGAAGCCGGCATTCCATTCCTCAACAACCTCCCACTTGAGCCAGCTGAAGTAGTTGGAGTTCTCGTAGCCGGGGAGTGTCGTATTGCCGAACACGCCAGAGTATTTGTTGCCGCTGCTCACCGAATTGAAGCCGTCGGAAGCCGCAACATGGTCGTTACCAAGCTTACCCCAGCTTGCACGCACCTTCAACATGTCAATCCACTTCTGGTTCTTCAGGAAGTTTTCCTGCGAGAGCACCCATGCAGCACCCACTGACGGGAAGTAGCCCCACTTCTCCTGATACTTTGAGGAACCGTCGGCACGCATTGTGAACACGAGCAGATACTTGTCGTCGAAGTTGTAGTTCAAACGTGTGAAGTAGGAAAGTCCGCGGTAGCAATAGCCGTCGTCGGTGACGGTAGCACCTGCCGCGTTACCGTTCTTGATGTACCAGTATTCCTTTTCGCCGTCGGGAACATTGCTGGTAGTGCCTTTGAGGTAACGCCACTGCTCCTGACGCATGGACATACCCACCATGGCACCCACCTTATGACGGCCGAACTGGTCGTTATAAGTCAATGTGTTGTCCCAGATGTTGTTGTAATATTTGTTCTCGGTCTTGCTCAACTGTGTCGTAGCCGACTGCTGCCAGCTGCTCACATAGTAGGCGGGAGTGAACTCACGGCCCTGTGTTGAGAGGAAACTGTAAGAGTAGTTGGTGCGCAGATTCAACTTGTTAGGAATGAAATCCACCTGTGCATAGAAGTTGGTCAATGCCTGGTAGCTCTCGTTTTTCGAGTCGAAATACTTGGCGAACGCAATCGGGTTGTAGAAGTTTGATGTGTAGCCAAGCACGTCGGGCGAACCGTATTTGTCGGGGAATCCCTTGTCGTTGTTCTCGTCGTAGAGTGCCACGATAGGCGGACAGTTGAATGCCTTCTGCCAAGCGGCATTGTTGGGAACCTGCTGTTCAGACTTGCTGAACACTCCGTTGAAGCCCACTTTCAGCCAGTTTGTGGCATTGTAATCAAGAGCGGCGCGGAAGTTGAGACGCTTGTAGTTGTTGTCCACATCCATGATACCGTCCTGATAGAGGTAGCTTCCGCCCAAAGAGTAGGCAGCCTTCTCTGTTCCGCCGTTGATGCTGATGCTGTGGTTGGTGATAAGCGCGGTGCGCAGCATCAGGTCGTACCAGTCGTTGTCGGTGTTGTATGTCCAGTTGTGGAAGTCGGAATCGGCATAACTGCCGCCGTAGTTGTCGATGCTCTTCTTGAAGTGTGTGACGTATGAGTTGTAATCACCCTCAAGCATCATTGTGGCATACTCCTTGGCGTTACAGAGTTCCAGCACGTTGGAAGCGTTCTGGAATCCCACATAGCCGTCGTATGTGATTTGAGCCTTCTGGTTCTTGGCACCCTTCTTTGTGGTGATGAGCACCACGCCGTTTGCAGCGCGCACACCGTAGATGGCGGCAGCCGATGCATCCTTGAGGATAGTGAAGTCCTGGATGTCGTCGTTATTAAGGAAGGTGATGTCGTCGTAGAACATGCCATCAACCACATAAAGCGGAGAAGAGTTCTTGAACGAGCCGGCTCCGCGTATTCTTACAGTAGGTGCGCTACCCGGTGAACCGCTGTTCACAACGTTTACACCAGCCACCTTACCCTGAAGGGCAGACATCGGCGAAGCAGAGGGCACTGCCTGGATGTCGGAAGCCTTCACCACTGTGATGGGCGAAGTGAGATCCTTGGCTTTGGCCGAGCCATAACCGATTACCACCACGCCGTCGAGGTTTTGGTAATCGTCCTTAAGCACCACCTTGTTGGCAGCGGAAACTGGAACAGTGGCGGTCTGCATGCCCAGATATGACACGCTCACCTGTGTCTTTGACGACACGTTCTGCAATGTGAAATGACCGTCGAGGTCGGTCATGGTCGCATTGTTGGTACCCACAACTTTCACTGTGGCACCCACGACGGGCTGTCCTGAGCTGTCAAGCACAGTACCCTTCACCTTGTCGCTTTGGGCAAAAGCCACCTGTGCGGCAAAGGCAGAGCATAAAATCAGAAGCTCTTTCTTTTTCATATTACGTTTGTTTTATGTTTTTAGTTACTTTTTTATGGTCTTGATGCAAGCCACGAAGTTTTTCGGATGCAAAGTAAGTGTGTTTTCATTTTATTCACAAACTACCAGCCACTCTTTAACTACTTTATGCCCTTTATACCACTACGATATTAGTACGACAGTGTGATTTATATGTCTGATACACATAATTTTACAAAAACAATATTTTTTTCACGACACTACTATGCCTTACTACATGTATTTTTTATTAATTTTGCATTACAAATTTAAATTTATTGAACCAGATGACAACGTTTTTCCGCATATTCGCCATGCTTTGGCTCGCCATTGTCTGCATCCACACCGCCGTGGCGAAGACATTCATGCCCATCATATCCCACTATTCCCCGCTCGACTACCGCATGGGGCTTCAGAACTGGGCATGCACCCAGGACAGCCGCGGCACCATGTACTTCGGCAACAACGACGGCATACTCGCCTACGACGGCTACTCCTGGCACACCGCCAAGCTGCCCAGCCGCGGCATCGTGCGAGCACTGCTTGCCGACGGCGAGAGGGTATATGCCGGCGGCTACACCGACTTCGGCTACTTCCGGCGCGACTCCATAGGCACGCTGCGCTACCACTCTCTGTGGCCGAAGAACTACAAGACGCACGACGACGAAGTGTGGAACATAGTGAAGGACGGGCTGGGAAACATCTGGTTCCAGTCGTTCTCGTCCTACTTCTGCTACGACGGTTCCCGCGTGCGCGCATATTATAATAAGGAGAAAAAGCCCCTGTGGTTCTTCAACGTACGCGGCACCATCTACGCACAAGTGATAAACGGCGGACTCTGCCGCATGACCCGCGGCACACTGCTGCCCGTTGCCGGACGCGAAACATTCGGCGGCGACAACGTGGTGGGGCTTCATCCGTACGGCGAAAAGGGCATGCTCGCCGCCACGGCAAGCCACGGACTGTACATACTGGAAGGGTCGCAAGCGAAAAAACTCAACACCGATGCCGACGCCCTGCTGCGCCAGTCGATTATCAACCGCACCATCCTGCTCTCGCCACGAACGCTTGTCGCCGGAACCATCAAGGGCGGCGTGATGGCGATAGACATTGAGAGCGGACGCTGCCTGTGGCATTACGACAGGGGCAACGGTCTGGGCAACAACACCGTACTCGGACTCTTCGCCGGACGGGCGGGCAACGTGTGGGTAGCACTCGACAACGGCCTGTCGCTCATACACACCGCCCTTCCCGTGGAGGTGGCGCGTCTCGACGGCATAGGCATGGTGTATGGCATGACGATGCAGGGCGACATAATCTATCTTGCGACCAACCAGGCGGTGTGGCGGTATGCCGCAAAGACGGCGAGCCTGACCCAGGTGACGGGTTGCGAGGGGCAGAACTGGTATGTGGAAAGCTTCGGCGGCGACATACTGGCGGGCAACAACATGGGCATGCGTGCCGTGAAAGGCACCGAAGCCCGTTCCACCGGCACGCCGGCAGTAGGCAGCACGGCGTTGCAGGAGTACAACCTCTTCGGACAGCGCGCACTCATAGAGACCTCCTACACCGCCGTGCGGATATACCGCGAAGCAGCAGGACGATGGAAATACGCAGGAGAGATAAAGGGATTCAACTCCCCCGTGCGCGAGTTCGAGATCGACTCGCGCGGCGTAATCTGGGCTGCCCACATGAGCAAGGGCATGTACCAGCTCGAACTCTCGCGCGACCTCACCCACTTCACAAGCGTGCGTTACTACCCGTCGCTGGGCAATGGCAGCGAGCAGGCGTTCCATGTCATGTCGATAGGAGGGCGTGTCGTGTTTGCATACAGCGGTTCGCTCTACACCTACGACGACATAGCACGCCGCATAGTGCCATACGACAACTGCGGAAAACTGGGCGACGGCGGTGTGGTGACGGCGGCGATGGTAGATAAAAACACGTTCTGGATGCTCGACACCGACGGCTACTGGCTCATGCATAACGCGAGCCATAAATGCAGTCCGCGCCTGTTCATACCCAACTCCATGTTCGGACAGCAGACCAACACCTACGGCCGCGCCATGTATGTAGCCGGGCAGCAGACCTACTTCTTCCTCAACGACGGACTGGGACGCTACGACACCACACGCCCCATGCCCTCGCCCGCCAACTACCGGCTGTTCATCACCTCGGTGACGACACGCGACCACGAAAACAACATCAGAAACCTGCGCACCGACCAGCCGGAGGATGTGAACGGCAACATCACCATCGGCGTCTCGTACCCCAACTACGACAACGACCGTCTCACCTTTGTCTATACGCTGCAACACCGCGGCAAGACCACAACGGAGACTTCGGCGACGCCCTCAGTCACCTACTCCAACCTCGCCTACGGCGACTACCAGCTGCAAGTGAGCGTGCGCAACGTGGCAGGCAAGACACTCAGCACCGCCACCTACACCTTCTACAACCCCACCCCGTTCTACATCTCCGTCTGGGCATGGCTCGCCTACATAGCAGCGGCATGGACCGTCGTGTTCTACTACACACGGTGGCGCACGGCACGGGTGGTGCGACGCAACCGCAAGGAGGCCGAACGCGAACTGATGCAGCAGGAGATGAAGACCCTGGAGCAGGAGCGCATCATCGCCGAACAGCAGCAAAGACTCCTCGAAAGCGAACTCCAGATAAAGGGAAAGGACGTGGCAAGCATGGCTTTCGACATGGTGGCGATGAAGAACTCGATGGAAAGCGTGCGCGAACAGCTGCTCGAAGGCATGCGCAACGGCACGCTGTCGTCGAAGAAAGCCAACCAGATACTGCAACAGCTGAAGGACAACGACACCGAAATGTTCTGGAGCACCTACCACAACAACTTCGACCTGATACACAAGAACTTCTTCCGCAACCTGCACGCACGCTACCCCATGCTCACACAGAACGACATGAAGATATGCGCCCTGCTGCGCCTCAACCTCAACACTAAGGACATTGCGGGCTTCACGCACCTTTCCGTGCGCGGAGTGGAGGGCGCACGCTACCGTCTGAGAAAGAAACTCGGCATACCCACCGACAAGTCGCTCAACGACTTCCTGCTTGAGTTTTAAACCAAATCGGTCATTAGATTTTCACTCGGCTTCGTCTTTGTTTCGAGCAGATTGCAACGTTCGTGTTGAAGCCACGCCCTTATTTTCCACCAAGAAATTGGCAAAACAAAATAAAAACGCTACATTTGCAAAAGATTGGCAGCAATACGTACCGTAATTTAACAAAGAGGCAACAGAACTATGGCAAAAAGACTATGACAAGAAAAGCACTACACCTTATATTTACACTGTCGCTTGCCGCTACGGCACTCGCCGCACATGGGCAGACCAGTCCAAGCCCCGACAAGCAGCAAAGGATGCTTGCCGAGGAGAAGGAATTCCTTGCAAACATGAAGCCGGGACTGCAACACACGCAGATGCTTGCCGTGCGTGCAGCGATGAACGGCGACGATACCGCCCTGCAACAGATACGCCGAAGCCGCAACCAGGCACCGGCTCTGCCCGAAGGCGTGACCGCCTCCTACCCCACTGCCGACCTTTGCCTCTTCACTCCCTCGCGGACGGCAGCACGCAAACGCCCCCTGCTGCTCTATCTGCATGGAGGAGGCTGGTGCTTCGGCAGCATAAACAGCTGCACACGCTTCTGCGCAGCACTGGCTCTGGAGGCCGACTGCTGCGTGGCGGCACTCGACTACCGTCTGGCTCCAGCCCATCCCTACCCCGCACCGCTGCACGACTGCCAGCAGGCCTTGGCCTTTCTCAAGCAGCACGCCGACGAATGGGGATGCGACAGCACACGGGTCTCAGTAGGCGGCGACAGTGCGGGCGGCAACCTTGCCATTGCCACTGCCATGTCGGCAAAAGGAGTCTGCAAGGTGATTCCCATATATCCCGTCACGAAGCTGTTCACCGAACAGACGGCTTCGTGGCAGAATTACGCCAAGGGCTACGGCAACGACGCCGAACTGCTTGAAGCCTTCAACGAGACATACGCCCGTCAGGAGGAACGCAACCCGTTGGTGTCGGTGGGTCTGGCAGACGACAAGGCATTGCAGTCGCTGCCGCCCATACTCATAATCTCGGCAGGTCACGACATCCTGTTCGACCAGACTGCCGAACTGGCACAACGGCTGCAACGCCTCAACCACCCGTTGAGCTATCATGTATATCCCACTGCCACCCACCTTTTCATCACCGTTCCCGGACAACCCACAGCCTTCAGCGAGGCAGTGGCGACCATAGCCAACTTCCTGAATGACAGCGAATAGCAGCCAACGGCTACACATACAGGGCAAAAGCCTGCATCACCCACATCACAAACAAGGCTTCTTTTGCCTGTAAACAAGACTTGTTTTGCATGTAATCAAGACTTCTTTTGAGTGCAAACAAGACTTGTTTACACACGGGCGGCAACGAGTCACGACTTTGAGCCTACGCCCACGCATCCCCTTCCGCACAAAGTACACCCAAAGTACATACGAAGTACACCACGCATACAGCACTAGCATACAGACCGTTACGCGGAAAAACAGTGAAAAAGGTGTACTTCTGTACTTTTTTCTTAAAATCATTTTTTATTCATAATAAGGACGGCAAACGGCAAACTGCTGCTACTGAAAATCTTTCAACAATCACACTATAAAATAGTGAAATGAGGAAAAATGCGGTGATTTTGCCACTGAAACGTCGCAAAATATGCGGCATTTAGTGTCACACATTGTCGCACATGGAGATACACTACGACCCAATGTGTCTGCAATGATTGGAACACATCAATATCATAAATATTCAAAAACTTCTTTGCCAAAGCGTTGAATTATGTCAGATTCGATTTTAGACGGAATGTTATTGCATACTGCGTATCTATTATTAGTTGATTATCAAGACTCTACGATTTGAACGGCAGAAAAGTGGCAATATGAATTCTGTATGGATACAAGAAGAATATGATTTTTTCGATGTAAATCGGTTAAAATTACGACCTATTTCAACCTCAAGTGGGCAGTGGGCATATTGGGTCGTAAAAGGTCGTAATTCACAAATAAGGTCTTATTACGACCTTATTATCCACCTTCGTCCTTTGGTTGTTATTAATTTATTTTCATCCATCTCAACGAGCAATTTGCCAATACTGCTTCATCGTGTCTGGGATTACATCATTTTTCTCATCCCCACAGAAAACGAGTTCTTCAGATTCCTAAATTCCTTCCATTCGTAGCGAGCATTCTCTTGTGGATACTCACGGAGGAGATATTGTCGCAGTTCGAGCATAAGTTAATTATTATTTCAGCAAAGTACATCCGACATCACTTAAGTAATCCAACGTATTTGTTTGTTTTCCTAATCCATGGTTAGGGTTTGGTATGTAAATACATTTGTCTTGTTTCAATCTTGCTAAAAATTTCCGAACCTTTATATCAAGAGTAGTGCAATCAAGAACATATTTATCAGCAATAATTATTGTATGTTCTCTTGCACGGCTTGTAGCTACATTAAACAAATGAGGCTCAAGAGTTCTAATATAGGAATAATCAGGGACAAAGAAAATTGTTACATCTGTTGTTAATCCTTGAACTCTAGCAACTGTATCAATAATTATATTCTTTTTACTTCCAACTTTTTGAGTGATTGCCATTTGTAGGGCACGAGTTGTTTTCTTCATACATGTTAAAACAGCAATTTCTTTATTCTTATTGTCATTTAAAATATTTGCAACTATAAAAGCAGCCATACATATAGCATACTGTGGAGAATTGTCACCTGAAGGCATATCTGTAAGTATAAGAGTAGGACCACCATCTTTGCTTAATAACTTACACATTGATGGAATGTCATTCAATACAGTTGACTCCTTTGCTGATAATGAATTATTATAAAAAATACCAGTATAGTTTGCAGCTCTTTGCCCGAATCTATATGTCTTTGTCAACTGATAAATTGGTGAAGAACTATTATCAGCCAATAATTTTAATCCATTAACTAAATGATCATAACCACAAATCCTTATGCGGTCATTTTTTAATAATACAATTGGAGAGAGCTGATGAATATCGCCAACCCATAGATTTTTTTTACCAATTTTTCGACTGGCTGCAAACATTGGGAGTATAGCTTGACTTGCCTCATCCATGATCACATAATCAAATGGTTGCTCAATAGACAATTCCGCAGCATAACCACTTGTAATATAATAAGTTGACAGAACAAGACAACCAGGCATTGGTGCAATTGATTTTATTGCTTCCAATTTACCCAGTTCACGAATCTCATCCATGGAGATATTGGTCTTAAATATTTTATGCTTATTCAATAAAGATTCAACGGATGGCTTTTCTGCAATTTCCATTAGAGCTCTATTTGTTAGAGCTGTGACCAAAACAGAATTTCCCTCTGCACATAGCCGTGCGCAGAGTTCTGCTATCATATATGTTTTTCCTGTTCCTGGAGGTCCTTCTAATATCATTGTTTCTGTCAAAGCCATTTGTGAATATACAAAACTTGATACATTATCTTGTTTGACCAATATAGGTTTCCAATCATTCAAATGGAAATTCACATCAAGTACGGAAGATACTCCTTCACTAAATTTATCTTCCACAACCTTCTGTAGATTAATGACATAATCTATAGGAGGACGCTGTGGCGCAAATGTCAGCACAATGTTAGGTGTATCTTTAATGTAATTTGCAAAATCAACACTTACTTTTGAAAAACCGACTAATGAATATCGAGGGTCATTTGCCGTAGAATGCCAGATACAGACACATTCTGTAGAGTTATATCGAGCTTTATACAAATCACGATAAGTTCTTCCACTCCAATTACGATAGTCTTGTAATTCTGGTGGAAGAAGCATACATACTAAAAAATCACCTCTTCTTGGTAATGTGCGCGATAGCGAAAACTTCATTATCATTTCTCCGTCTTTAAAAGAAATGAACTGAGCCACATACATCTCCTGACTTGTCTTAAGCAATGAGATGGCTGTGGTTAAGTATATTTTCTTGAATTCCTCTGTTTCTGCTTTAAGTTCGTCTTCAAGGAATTGCCAATGTTTTTTTCTATTGATATTCATATTTCAGCTAATCAATAAATGATGTTCCAACAGATGGTGCTTTTGGAGTACCATTGATTGGTGCTTCAAATATATCTCGTGCATTTCCACCTTCAATTTCCTTCATAGCAAGAGAGTATCCAACAGCACTTGTAACGAGTGGTATATTCTTGCCATAATTGTACACATTTGCAATTTGGGGTATATTCTGATCGCAAACTTTTTTAATGGATTCAATGCACTTATTCAATTCTTCAGGTACATAGTCGAATGGAATTGGATCTTTGAACCCTTGCGGCATATTGTTACCAAAATCAAAGCTTAATCTTGAGTATCGCTTACCAACAGCCGCAAGTGTTAACAAGGCAGCTTTAGTCTCATTAGACATTTCATTATCTATAGACATGTTAAATTTACGTACTGGAAGTGCATACAATGGAATACACTGTAGACCTGTTACCGTAAGAACAAATAACATAGAGTTTTCTTTTGATAATAATTGCCAATCGTACCAATTAAGGTCAAAGTATCTATACTGCGGGCCCTTGTAACTATGTACAACAATAGGAAGCTCTTTTCCGTATTTATCATAAATACCATACAACTGGCTATAAGAATGCTTTCCTAGTCTTTCCTTATCAAATTGAAGTCCAAGATCAGGATTTCCATCATTCAGTTCTCTGAAATACTTTAAAACAGCTCCTTTTGCTTCATCAATATAATGTTCAATCTCTTGAAGAGAGAGACCTGCATACTGTACTTGATTTGTTGGTACCGACTTCGTTACGAATTGTCCATTTTCCCACACTTCGACATCTATATCGTATATTTTGGGTACAGTCTCAATTTTTGTTTCTACTTTGTCATCTCCTCCTGTTGGCGTATCACCACCAACATTTGGAATTTGTTTTTTAGAAAGTTTATCAATCACATCTTCAAGTTTGTCAGGAGAACATCCTTTAAGAACTTCTTTTATCTTGTTAATGTCTTCCAAAGAGTTTCCTTCAAGGATTTCTTTTATGGCTTTTATTTTGTCATCTCCTTGTTGTATAATACTTGCCACCATATTCATAGTTTCACCCTCACCTAACGAGCCTACAATAAGAGAATCTTTTTTCTCATTATAATATTTCATTTGCTCAGCAATGTGGAGGCGTTTATCCAGTTCCATTATTCCGAATATCAACGATCTAAACTCAGAAGTCTGCTTATCTTGTTTGTATTCTTCCAATGCTTTATCAATTGTTGCAAGTACGGTTTTCTGAGTAATAATCTTACTACTATCTATTGCACTACTCATAATTGAATTATTATGAATTAGAATGTCTCGGTAGTTATAATTGACAATTGGATTATTTGCTGCTAAATCTTTTAATGGTTCAGCAATGCCACCATCTCTTGATAAAGCAGAAAACATACAGAAATCTCCTGATTGGTTTATCCATATACCATGATTGTCAAGTTCTGTCACTTTGTTTTTGTATCTACCACCACGGTAATTAAGTACGAATGTAAGGAACTTATCAATCAAATCAATACCCTCTTTGTCACCATACAAGTAATCTTTTGTCGAAAGAGAGCTACACAATGTTTTTAAATTGGTCTTTTCTGCTATTTTCCCAGAAATGCCAACAATTGCACAAGCTATAAATTTCTCCCAATCAAATCCGTCTGCATTATTTAACACTTTTGCAACTGGCATTCTATCATATAATTTATTCATTACAGAATAAATATATGATACATCAGGGTTATTATTGCAGTTTAATGCTATGGCGTATTTTGCAATTAACAGCTGCTTAGTTGATCTATCAAAAGTATCAGAAATACTACGATATATATCAGAGGTGTTTTTAGGAGAATGCGAAGAATATCCTTCAATGCGTCTATCAAGTAAAGATGAACGCCATTTGATTTCTGTATTTGCAATTTCAGACAAGTCCTTTATCTCCTCAGGAATATTATTGTCATAAGACAATTCCCCTATCTTCTTAAGAATTCCTTTTTGATTCGGAAATATAGCATAAGTCAAAAGTTGAGAGGTACACTGTACTTCCGAACAGATTTTTAGATATAAGTTGAACCATTCTATTATCTTTGATTCATCGACATTTTCAAATTGGTCGAGAAGTTTAGTTCCTAACATTGACAAAGAATTGCCAGAGTCTGCTATCCACACAGGTATCATTTCCAATAGGAATCGGTCACTTTCAGACCATAAATCATCCGGAACATCGCTTATATGAGAGAAGGTCGTCACTTTTGTACTAAAACCAGAACATACATAATTCATGTTTTTACGAAGCACTTTTGAGTCCTCGTTTGAATAGAGTTGAGTTAAAGCGTATGAAGCATCTCTACGTTTTTCATATGTTTTTTTATTATCTTTTATAAATTGGTTTAAATCAAATATTATACTTGTAAGATTATATTCTTTAACAGATTCCACATACCTTACTTCTATACAAGAATTCAAAAGAATATCCTCTACATTTTGATCAAAAGCAATGTGATATACATGCTTTATCTCAGAAGGAATTGGCATTGTATTATCTCTTCTCAGCTCACTTGCCCTCTTGAAATATCCATTCTGATTTGGCAGAATAGAATACTTTTCAAAGGCATCGCTACCAAGTTCCTCATATGTGAACTTGATAACTTCATTAAGCCATGCAAAAGCTGCATTCTCATCTTCACCGAACTTCGCATATATACATGACATATTTGACTTACAAGCCAAATCTTCAAGAAAATCCTCAATAGAATATTTTATTTGACAATTCCAAGAATCATACTCTATCATTATATCGCGCCATTCATGTATGTGTTCTTTCTTTGGCAACATACGGTTTGCAACTGGGCGCAATATATCCCAAAACTTTTCTCTACTTTCTTTTTTAGAACAATCTGGCAAAAGCATTTCTGACATTTTATATATGCCATTTTCACACTCCAAAAGTGATTGTTTAAGCAATTCAGCACGCCATTTTTTTTGTAGTTCTTTAATCCAAGGTTCAGAAGTTTCTTCATCCCATGATTCTGTCGATTTTGGAATTCTTGATGAAGCAAGAAGATAGCGATTATGTATATCATGATCAATAAGCCACTGATTGAAAGTCAATGCTGTCTTAATTGCGTTTTCAATAATGCCTCGATTTATTACGGATGGCTTATCATCTGAATCTCCATGTATTTGAATGTCATCACGTGGTTCTGTGGGTATAAACCTAAAGCCATTCAAAAAATATGGAAAATAGAATTGATTTGAACCGATAAGAGGGAAATCTCGCAACAGTACCGGTAATTTGTCGTCTCTTTTTACGGCATACAACAATCCATTTTCTTCTTTTATTTCAATGGATAAAGAAACTTCAGATGTTGTATATGTGAGGTATTTCTTAGTCAACTCTCCATTTGAGATTGTTGATAAAACAACATTTTCATCTTCTTTTTCACGAGAACAAGTATAACGAAGATCTGTACCTTCAAGTCGATTGATTACTCTAACAGATTTTACTGTTGGCAGGTTTATCATTGTCACAGGTAGTGTATTCACCAAATCGTTAATACCCAACAAGGCTAATTGAAGTTGTGACTCAGATTCTATTCTATATGTAAAAGATGTATCAAAGTCATTTTCTGTATGTTGTTCATAATCTTGCACGAAAGGGAACAAGACTCCTTCTGGGTCATTGTCCAACATAGCAAATTCTTTCATTGTGTCTTCAATGCGAGGAGCCAGTTCTTCCTTTGATGATCCAGAACGGTCAAGTTTGAGACTAAAATAGCGATATCTATCGTTGAAGTCTAACAAAATACTTTTTACATCAATGACATCTGCGATGAGGTGAGTACTAATAAAACCAGTACCAAACATACCTGTAACATTCTCATCTTCATTAGTAGAGCTTTTTGAACTAACTTGCTGAATGAGACATGTAACATCTTTTAATCCAAAGTATAATCCATTGTGTCGGAAAATGAATGTATGTTCGTCTGCAATCTCAAATTCGATTGATACGCCACCGAACTTTGGATTGTATACATCTTTGGCATTTTGCATCATCTCCCAAATACAACGTTTTGCTGATACCTTACGCTTATTACGTACGGTATTAAGCTTTTCTCGAATTTTTCCAGCTGTATTGTCTATACTATTAGCCATATACAACTCTAAAATGGACATTCCCATATTTTAATATTATTAATAAGTCAAATTAGTTAAGAATGAACCTATCTTGATTTAAGTCTAAACATTCTCTACCGACACCCCACCTTTGTTCTTCGAGATAGAGGGCATACAAGAGGTAAGTCTTGCACTTGGACACGATAAGTCTGTGGCAGTAGATTGCCCATTGTACAATGAAGCATCAGTCTTTAAAGGCTGTTCCGCATATCTTACAATGTTATTTTGATCAGAGGTAGATTAACCCACAGGATTCTTATTGAAAGCACTGTCATTTATTGTTCACAAAGATAAGAAATCTTTTTATGGCGAAAGAACAAATTACAAGGAATATTTGTTTAGGGCATCATATTTCTGTAATTAATACGAGTCCGACGAAATACAAGTGACTAAACGTTTTATAACCAGCGGAGCTGTTCTGTTTTAACATTCTAAACTCCAACGGTTTACAAACAGTAATTACAATAATCACCAATGGCAAAGTTACCGAAATATTCCGTATCGCAAATGGCTTCTGCAAAGTTTTTAATGCCCAAATGAAGAAAATGATGAACGACCAAAACCAATATCCTATATATTGATCTGACAGATACAAGAAACGCCGAACTTGCCTTGTAAGTTTACAAAATAAGGAGATCACATGAAAGTCCTTAAATATCGTCTTGAAGGTAAGGTCGGCTTTGGGGGTCATCTCATAATGGAAAAGTATTTACGGGTTGACGACTGTGACTATATATTATATGTGGCAAATCCACTAATAATAATCGAGATTTATGAAAAAAACATTAGTTTTGCGTAGCGAAATAATAACTCTTGTGTTATTATTGATGTAAACAAATAGAAAATAACGTGGAAATACAAGAGTTTGTGAATAGTGCAGAGAGTCTGCGTGCAGTATTGCTACGACAGGCAAAGCCATAGCGGGCTATGGCGAAACGCGGACGGCGGCAAGATGACGAAACAAAGGCGGAGAAGGGTGGAAGAGAGAGAGTTTATTTGCATGAGGGCAGTAGTGCATTGCGGAAGTCACTCCGTATCAAACACTTTGCGGAAAGCTTCCCGTGCAAACTCCACGGCGTCGCCCTGCGCCGTGCAGGGATAGGCGTTGTGCTGCAAGGTCCACTTCTCGTCCATGGCGTAGAAGTCTATCGGCTGCATGGGGCGACCGTCGAACGTGGCGGCGAGAGTCTCGAAGTAGGCTTTCCAGCGTGGATAGTAGAAGTCGCGGAGCACGCCGCTCCACTCCTTGTGGGCGTATTCGCGCAACCGTCCGCGCTCCGCCGCCTCGCGGTTGCCCCATGTCGTTATCTGCACACGGGCATTCCATTCGTAGCGGTCGCGCTCGTCGGCTGTGGTGCCGAGAGCCCGTGCCTGACCAATCCAGCTGCCCACCATGAAACCGGGCATGGAAGAGAGGAGACGGTCCTGCTGCAAGAGTATGTCGAGAAACCGCTGCGAGGCGTGGGCGAACATCCTGCGGTCTTTGGCACGGTATGCCGCCACCACCTCATCGTAAACGAGGCGTGCCTGTTCGGCAATGGCCTGGCGTGTGACATCGACGAGGTCGTAGCGGAAGTTGGCGTTGGCCGGCATCTCATACGAGGCTTCCACCATGAGGCGTGCGGCACGGATTACATCGTCGGGATTGTAGTACTCCTCCATCATCGACCACGAAGACACCTGATAGACATCAAGAGCGGGGCGTGCGCAGAGCACCGACTCGTGGCAACCCTGCTCCGCCACCTTCGCCGACGCGCCGTAAACCGAGCGTGCAAGCAGCAGCCATGCCTCCTGCACCTTGGCGTTGGCGGCAACCCCGTAGCGTGCCGTGACATAGCCGCGGAGCCACTCCTGCCAGTCGAAGCGGTGCTGCCGCCACGGAAGTTCGGTGACGAGTTCGTACATCACGGGGTTGTTGTCGATTCCCTCCATCGTCAGTCCGACACCTCGCAGTGTCGTGGCAAACCGGCTGTCGCGTGCCTTGTAGTATTCGTCGATGACATGCTGCAACTTGCCGTACATGCCCACGTTGCCGCCGAAGTTGAGGAGCATGCAGAAAGCCCAGTCGTGACCGCTGAAGCCGTCGGCGCGTTTCCACGAAGAGTCGGGGTCACCCCACTGCGGTTGTGTCTCTGAATTGATGTCGAGCACGAGCATGTCGCCGTTGTGCAGACTGCTTATCATGTCGGGGTAAGGACACTCCTGCCACGACTGTGCCACCCACACCGCCGCCGGATTGACACGCTTCATCTCGCGCATTATGGCTTCGCCCGCCGCCCGCAGGTCCACATCCTTCACGCTGCCGCCCTCGTGGAAGGGGTCCATGCTGTAGAAATCGGCCTTGCCGTAAAGACGCTGCTGCTCCTTATAGTACAGTGCGGCGATTTCGGCGAAGCGTGGGTCGGTGGGCAATAGGAACGCCGGACGCCGGTAGCCGTTCCACAGTCCGGGGTCAGCTACGTTGAGTCCGAGCCGCTCGTGTGCGTCGTGCGGCACCATACCGGAGTAACCCGGCAGACAGGCGTGTATGCCAAGTTCCTTCATGCGTTTCAGTATCTGTTTCTGAAGGCGTTCGCGCTGACTGTACCACGCATCGCTGTTGGGACCGCCCCACCCCTCCAGATTGTTCATGAGCCACCATGCCTGGAATGCCGGACCGGCAATGAAGGCGTTGGCTTCGGCTTTGGTGTAGCCGAGACGCAGCAGCACGTTGCGCCAGACGACATCGGTACCCACGATGTCAAGGCAAAGGTTGATGCCGTGCAGAGCCATCCAGTCGAGTTCCTGCTCCCAGCGTTGCCAGTCCCAGAAAGCCATGGAGTAAGAGAGGGTGCAGTAGTTGAGGTTGTAGCGGTACTTTATGTCGGTGTCGTGCCGCTCTGCCTTTTCGGGCAGGGGCAGCGTTGTGGGCAGCGTGGCGTGCATGGAGTTCCATGCGAGATGTATGCCGAGACGGTATTTCAGATACCAGTTTATGCCGGAGGCGATGCTCACATAGCAGTTGCCACGTATGAGCGGTTTGCCGTTGCGACTGGAAATCTCGAAGAAGTCGGCAGCCGATTCCGTCTTTTCAATGACAAACTTGTGCGATGCTCCCTTGTCGATGCGTTCAAGAAGGGCATCCACGGGAGTGGCAGCAAAGAGCTGCGAGCGCAGCGACACCAGCAGCAGAATGGTAAGGAAGTGTCTTATTTTCATATTGTTATTGGCAGTAAAGCGTTTCTTTTGTAATAGATGTTTGCGGCTCCGGCAGCATGGCGAAGAGCGTCGTGGGAGGAGGGAAGCCAAAACAGGGTTAGCGGAAGTTTTGGCACGCCGCCTTTCCACAACTGCAAAGTTAGGAAAAAATGTGGTATTAGGTGTTACTTCTAATACCACATTTTTTTGTAACTTTGCCGTCACTATGCGCCTAAGCCCTTGCACAGGCAGGAAAGGCGGCAGACAAGTAAAGGGAAACAACAAATCCTTATCTATATGAAAAATTCTACAGAAAACCTCTACCAGCTCGACGGTAGAGTGCCAATAGGGAAAGCTCTCCCCTTTGGTCTTCAGCATGTGTTGGCAATGTTCGTGAGCAACATCACGCCCATCATGATTCTTGCGGGTGCCGTAGGACTTGACAGTGCCCTCAGTGCCACCCTAATCCAGAACTGTATGGTGATTGCCGGTATAGGCACGCTGGTGCAGCTGTTCCCCATCTGGCGTGTAGGCTCGCGTCTGCCGATAGTGATGGGCATCTCGTTCACCTTCCTTTCGCTCGCCATCGGCATCGCCGGCACCTACGGCATGGGTACGCTTGTGGGCGCGGTCATCGTGGGCGGTATCGTCGAAGGACTCCTCGGTCTGTTCGTGAAATACAGGATAAAACTCATCCCGCATGTCGTGTCGGCAACGGTAGTGACAGCCATCGGCTTCTCGCTGCTCCCCATCGGAGCCAACTCGTTTGCCGGCGGACTGGGTTCCGCCGACTTCGGCAGCATGAACAACTGGATTGTGGGCAGCGTCACCCTGCTTGCATGTCTGCTCTGCCAGGTGTTTGCCAAAGGTTTCCTGCGTTCGCTCTCTGTGCTTGTAGGACTCGTTGTGGGCTATGTGCTCGCATGCTTCATGGGCATGGTAGATTTCAGTCGTATGTCGGGCATGTCGCTTCTGGCACTGCCACGCATACTGCCTTTCACACCGGAATTCAACATCGGAGCCATACTCTCCGTCGTTGCCGTGTATCTCGTCTCTGCCACAGAGACCATCGGCGACACCTCCGCACTCTGCAACAGCGCACTGAAACGCGACCCTGAGACCAAGGAAATGGGCTCTGCCATCTGCTGCGACGGATTCGTGAGCAGCGTGTCGGGACTCTTCGGCTGTACACCCATCACATCGTTCAGCCAGAACGTGGGGCTGGCGGCAATGTCGGGGGTTGTCAATCGCTTCACCATCGGACTCGGCGCACTCGTGATGATAATCGGCGGCATCTTCCCCATCGTAGGTTTCGCCCTCACGACAATACCACAGGCGGTGCTCGGCGGATGCACAATCATGATGTTCGGAAGCATCCTGTTCGCCGGATTCGGCATGATGGCGCGTGCAGGATTCTCACAGCGCAACATGGTCATCGTGAGCCTTTCGCTCAGTGTGGGTCTCGGCTTCACACAGGCTACCGACATGTTCAGCATCTTCCCCGAAATCATCCGCACCGTCTTCGCAGAAAACTGCGTAGCAGTAGTGTTCCTCCTCGCCGTCGTACTCAACCTCGTACTGCCGAAACTGGACGGGGAAGAGAAGGAGAGTTAGGAGTTAGGAATTTATCGGCTTTGCCGATGAAACAGGAGGTCGAGCGTCCCGCTCGACAACACCACCAAGGCAATTCATAACACATTGATTTGCGCAGTGTTGTCGAGCGAAGCGCTCGACCTCCTATTGGTTACCCTAAATCTCAAAAAGCTTTTGCCATAACTCGGCTCTGGCGCTTGTCTTGGCAAAAACTCCTAAATCGTAACTTCTAATTCCTAACTCCTAACTCCTTTCCCATCACCCGTTCCACCTCTTTCAGCGGCACGTTTAGCATACGAGACACATACAAGGGAGTGATTACATCCATCGACCCCGACCGGCGTTCCATGTCAATCAAATGCTCGATGCTCTTTTTCAAGTCGCCAAGACTGTCGGAGGAAGAAACAGACTCCTTGTCCTCCGCTTCCCTTGCCTTGAAATCATCCAATGTCTCACTGCCGTCCTCGCCATACTTCCCGTCCTTCGCCTCATAGATAACACTCGGCTCCAGCACCTCCACCGTGTGCCAGACTCCGGGCGGAACCACGCAACCGTAATTGCCCACGACTGGGTCAAGATGTATGCGCTCCGTCTCATTCCCGTCGTCATCGCAGAACACCTCCACCAGTTTGCCACACAATAGAATCACATTCTCATTGCTATGCGGATGGCGGTGCACCGGCACCACCGTCCCCGGCAGCAACGCATTAAGCATACGCTGCGAATTGTCAGCCGACGATGTGCGCAAGTCGAAATTCTGACGCAAGCGAGGGTTCTCCACAGCCTGCTCAAAGAGCTTGCCTAAAAAGTCTTTATTTATTTCCATAACCATTAATCATTTGGTAACCTGTTCGCCTTGCGAGGTACAAACAAATAAACGCAGAATTGCCAAACATACTTAAGTTTGCGCAATAAAGCAGATTCAAGATTCTTCATTATATGCCGAAAATTGTAGTTGGTTTCATTAAATGGCTTTTAATCTGAGCACAGAAAGTTGAAACAACACTATCGCTATACACAATCCTATGTTTCCACAAATTACGTTTCCACAATTTAAACCGTCTGACAACATACACCAATCCCTTACCGTCATTACCTTCATCCGTTGGATGTAAGATATCGTCGAACACCTTGTCTATCAGGTCGTGTTCACATTTCTGAAAATCCATATATTCATCAGGAATATGAAAAATGCTCTTCTCAAATGACAGTTGCTCTATTGCAATAAACGCCATGCACAAGACGAACTTTTCCATTCCCATTTTTTTTGCCGTACTCCAGAAGTAATCCCAATCCATATCTTCATTACGCTTTTCCACGAACAACGCCCAATCAAGCAGTTGGCGCAAATTCAGATGTTCGGCAGCAAAATGACAAGCATTATGACGCGCAACAAAAAGGCAATTGAGCAATGGAGACGGGAACAGAAGTTTTGCGCCATTGTCAAACGTATATTCCTCACTCCCCGTCAAAGCCAGTGTCTTGAATTCGTTTTCAATCCATTGATTTGAACGATGAGAATGGACATTGATAAAATCATAATGATTCTCAACCATTATGCCTTTGTATGTAAAGACGGAATGATGATGGTGTGAATTGTCGATTTCCACTCCGAATTTTTCCTTCATCATCAGGTCTGCACGTTTCCATGCCGGTTGGCACTTGTCTTTGCCGTCAGAATCCATGTACATTAAATATATGTCAATGTCGCCTGTCGGTCGATGATTGGGAATGGGCCAATACTTGGATAGTCCATAACCTTTCAACAACATCATCCGATAGCCGGCACTCTGATAAACCGCCGCAAGTTCTGCAACAACACTTTCATGTATGGCATATTGCCTTTCCATATTAAGCAGCATTCCCAGCCATTTCAGCTTGTCCGTTTTGCCAACAACTTTGCCCGGTAAAGCCGCAGAAACCAATGATTTATTCAAACCATCCAAAACGACAGACGGAACACACTGTTTCACTGACAAGCCAAACAACGTGCTCCATTCCAAAGCATCGGGCAAAGCACATTCCGCGCTTTTGCCCAATGCCATTTTTATAAGGTTTAATAATAGTTTCTCGTTAGATGCTATCATTAAATGCCATTTACTATTTCAACGAAATTTTCTATCACATATTCCAAATCCTCATCCGTCATCTTCGTGTTCAGCGGCAGGGTTATCTCATTGACAAACATATTATAGGCATTCGGGAAATCCTTTATGTTGAAGCCCAAATTCTTATAGGCAGTCATCATTGGAAGCGGCTTATAGTGAACATTTGTAGCAACGCCACGCTCCGCCATTTGTTCAATCACCTTGTTCGTCTCCTCTCGGGTCTTGCCCAACAAACGCACCAGATACAAGTGTCCCGACGATGTATGCTCCTTGTCATAATGGTTCAGCACTGCCACGTTCAGCGACTTGAAAGCCTCATCATAACGCTCAATCATCTTGCGGCGACGCTCCAGCATTCCCTTATAACGCTGCATCTGCACCAGGCCGATAGCAGCCACGACATCCGTCATGTTGCACTTATACCATGTGCCGATGATGTCATACTCCCACGCCCCAAGCTTAGTCTTGGCCAACGCATCCTTGTTCTGACCGTGCAGACTCAGCAACTGCGCTTTGCGATAAAGGTTCTCATTCCAGGTCTCGCCCTCTATCTCAGGCACTCCACAAAATACATTGTCTGCATTCTTGTCCAAATCTTTCACCACCTTCTCATTACCAAAAGGCAGATTCCACGACAGTGCACCACCCTCGGCAGTGGTAAGATTCTTCACAGCATGGAACGAGAAAGATGAGAAATCGGCAATCGCTCCCACCATCTTTCCCTTACGCGAAGCGCCAAAGGCATGAGCGGCATCACAGCAAATGGCAATACGGCCAAGCATCTTCTGTAAGTCGGTCGTAGGAGTGAAGATGTCCTTCTTGCTTTCTACAATGGCAAACAAGCGGTCGTAGTCGCAAGGAATACCTGCCAAATCAACAGGAATGATAGCCTTAGTATTAGGAGTGATAGCCTTCTCCACAGCCTCATAGTCCATCTCGAGGCAATCTTTCTGTACATCCACAAACACCAGCTTGGCACCCACATGCTCGACAATCGAAGCACTTGCCGTATAGGTATAGGCAGGCACAATCACCTCGTCGCCCTCGCCTACGCCCAACAGTCTCAGAGCCATCTCACCACAAGCAGTCTGCGAGTTAAGGCATACAGCCTTCTGCACACCAACAAACTCGGCTACTTCTTTCTCCAACTTCTTTGTGCGCGGTCCAGTTGTAATCCAACCAGACAAAATAGCATCACGCACTTCTGCAGCCTCAGCCTCCGTCATATCAGGCGGAGAGAAAGGCACATTTCTTCTTTTCAAATCTGTACTCATTGTATTCTAATCTTTGAAACTTTTTAAAAATAGAAAACAAGCAAATTTACTTGTTACAAACTTCTTTGATTACATCCACATACTTCCGTGTTCCAACTTCACGCGTCAAATTGTCCATTACAAACCGCCTGCCGTTAGTGCCATATTTCTTGCAGAGGTCACGGTTCTCATACAGTTTGATGATTGACCGTTTGAAAGCATCCTTGTCTCCTGCTTTTGTGAAGATACCACACTCATTACCTACCAAAATATCCTTCAACTCATTTTCATCGAAGTTTGCAAGCACTGGTCGCGAAGCCGACATGATGCTCCATGTCTTTGAGGGAACAGAGTTGGCGCCTACTCCGGGCTTGGAGATTACAAGACCTGCGTCACCCAAAGACAACACATGACTTATGTCCTCGTATGGTTGGAATGGTATCATCGTCACATTCGTCAAGTCATCACGCTTCACGATTTCTTCCACTTGCGCCTTGTATGCACCCTCACCCACAAGCACCAGCCCTATATCAGGATGTGTGGCCTTCAACTCCTTCATCACCTCAAGCAGCATATCCATGTTCTGAGTAAGGCCGATATTTCCACTATACTCGATATAGAACTTCTTTCTGTCAATATTATACTTGTCAAAAAGTTTGTTCTTTTCTCGCGGCACATCCACAACCTTGTTTTGATCCACCCAATTATAGATTACCACAATCTTGTCCTCTGGCACTCCCTTTGCCATTATGTTCTTCTTGAAGTCCTCAGAGATAACAATTATCTTGTCAGCATACTTATATGTGAAATCTTCAATAACACGACCTATTTTCCATAACAAGCCTCCTTTCTTGGCAAGAGAGGTCCCTGCAAGAGAATCTGGAAAAATATCTTGTAAACAATATACAAAAGGTATATTTCTAAAAATCTTAAGCAAAGAGCCTAACAATCCTTGAATAGGTGGAGTCGACTCCAAATAAACGCAATCCACATTCTTTTCAGTTAGCCCATACCATAATTGTATAATCCAATTAAAAGAATAACGCATCGCCCTTAAAACAGGATTCTTTCCTTCACGATACATAGCAAAACGATGTACACGTAATTTACCATCATACATCATTTCCTCCTTTCTATTCTTATATTCAGCATACTCCTCGTCAGAAAGTCCTCTTGTTGGTCTTGACGCATGTATCACCATATCAAAGCCTTCATTTGCAAACGCTTCCAACCGATTTTCTACCAAATATATACTTGCAGCTTTCTCAGGTAAGAAATAGCCTGTTAATTGTAATACTTTCATTAATTTTTAACTGTGTCAAATTTTACTTCATTTATCATTCTATCGGCCAAGGCGATAGCCTTCTGCGGCGAATTTTCCGTAACTATCACATGTCCAGAGCGACAAAGACTACTGGTTACTTCAGGTATAACATCACCAACTTTATGATATATCTCCCAAAGATACACACGAGGGTCTTTTAATATTTCCGTATTACCGATACTTACCAACTTGCCCGGTTTTGGGCAAAAGTAACGAATACAAACTCCCTTTGGTTCTTCCTTTACTCTCAAATCAGGCTCTACACCTAGCGCAACATTAATAGCAGCTGCCACCATATCTACGCCAGTACTTAGATGAGTCAGTTCCGTAGAGATAAAATCTCCGCCAAGCCGGGCACCTATTTCCATCAAATATACCTTACCGTTCATTAATTTAGCCTCAGCATGGCAAGCACAATTATTTACGCCCAAAGCCTTAACTCCTGCAATAGCAGCAGCCTCCAAAGTATCCACATCCTCCTTAGAATAACAAGAAGGCTGGTTATGCCCCAACTCCACAAAATGAGGAGCCCCGGTGGTTTTCTTATCCGTTACCGTCAGAACATTCACCTTGCCGTTCCAAACAATAATCTCTATCGAGAACTCAGGACCTTCTATAAACTGTTCCAACAGAACCGACTTGTCACGACTTTCATTAAGTGCTATATTGTATGCGTTGATAAAGTCTGCTTTATTCATATCACGTACAACCTTTGCAATTCCTCTTGATCCAGAATTACGCGACGGCTTTAATATTCCGTCTGTAGAAAAGTCATTCTGCAAATGTTCCCAAGCATCCTCCGCACTATCAGTCAATATACTCTTTGGTGAGGGAGCATTACCTTTTTCAAAAGCCTCACGCATTAAATGCTTGTTGGTCGCACGAATTGCTTGCTCTTTTGTGATACCAGCAAGGCCAAGTTCATCATTTATTCGTCCCATCACATTCATGCTCACTTCCGAGCAAGGATGTATGACTCCATCAACATGCTGCTCACGCGCTATTTCAAGCATGATTTCCTCATCTGTTATATTAGCACATATAGCCTTGTCTGCATATTGCAAACCTATAGCATTTGAATCGCCATCTACAGCTATAACATAATAACCTTTTTCTTTTGCTTTCTTGATTACAGGAACTTGCAATATTCCTGCAGCCAATACTAAAAGTCTTTTCTGCATATCTTTAAACGAACTTTTTTATTAGGTTATAAAACTTCTTATGCTCTATAAACATCTTTGTGTGACAATACTGTCTTAAAAGTCAACCACAAAACTTTAATGTCGAAAAAGAAGTTCAGGTGCTTTACATAATAAATGTCTGCCTGAAGTTTTTCTTTTGTTCCTACTGAATTGCGGTTAATGGCTTGGTTCCAACCTGTAATACCTGGTCTAACAGTAAGTATCACTCTTTCTTCTGGAGTATAATGTTCCAAATAAAACGCAGAATCAGGTCTTGGACCTATCAATGCCATGTCACCTATAAGCACATTCAACAATTGTGGTATTTCGTCAAGACTTGTTCTACGAAGAAATCTACCCACTTTGGTCACTCGTGGATCATCTGCTGCATTATATGTACTACCATCTTCCATACGAAGGTCTGGAGCGTTTACTATCATTGAGCGAAACTTATACATCTTAAAGATTCGTCCATTCTTTCCAATACGAGAAGCCATATGGAACAAAGGACCACCATCATCACACTTTATAGCAATCCATACACCAATACAAAGTAGTAAAACAAAAGGAAAAGCACAAAGGGCAATTATAAAATCAATTACCCTTTTCATACATTTTTTATACATAGTTGAATTTATATGCTGATAGAGTTTAGTACTTGAACAAATCACGATAGAGATTATTATCCCAATCTTTCTTAAAATCCTCCATCATTTGACGGAACGTTTTGAACTGGGGCTCAAATCCAAAATCTCTTTTTGCTTTTTCCATAGAGAAAAGATACGATGTTGTGTTGTTGGGTATCTCTGGCTTATATATGATCTTTGAGCGGCGTCCGTCTGCGGGTCCAAATACATCTCTCATCACCTCAGCCTGTTCCTGTAAAGTCACACCACCACCTGCTGTCATATTATAAAGACCGTATGTGTTCTCACTCTTTATGGCGAGATAAAACGCATGAGCAATGTCCTTTACATAGCCAACATCACGAACCATCTGAGCATTACCAAACACGGTAATGTCTTCAGCTTTTTCTGCTTTCTCCATAAAAATCTGAAAACCAGACTTCTTCATCTCGCCGTTCACATAAAGGCTCATGTGTGGAGTTACACCAAACACAGTGGGGAAACGGAACACAGCATTCTTCATTCCATGCTGTTGATTGTAATATTCCATAACATCATTAGCTGCATTCTTGGAAATTGTATATACCGAATGGTCTCCCGTAAAGAAAAAATTTCTTGGTTCATCTTCTGTCAATCTACGCTCTCCATTCCATGCACCTCGCACATCTCCATACGAACATGTTGAAATCACACGCTTTATGCCATTCTTGCGACAATACTCCAAACAATTGATTGTTCCGATGGTGTTAATGCGAAAATAGTCTGCGGCATTCTCATCCTCATCAAGGTTTACTGGTGCATTGGCAGGAAGTAAGCCAGCCAATAAAATTACACCTTCCACATCTTTCTTTGGCAATTGTCCAAAATCCTCTACCCTATCAAGGTCGAGATTTATATACTTTACCCCCAAAGCATCATAATGCTCCTTGAAACGATTTTTTCTACCTGTCACTACGACTTCACATCCTTGATTTACGAGTTCTGTTACGGTATGAACTCCGATAAAGCTTGTTGCTCCAATTACAATAATCATATACTTTATATTTATTGGTTATTTTACTTCATTATATTCCTCAAGTGCCTTTTCCAAAATAACAAGAGCTCTTTGAAGGTCCTGCTTGCAAAGAACATAAGCAAGTCGCACTTGATTCTTGCCATACTCTGTATTAGTATAAAAGCCAGCCGCTGGTGCCATCATTATTGTTTCTCCCACATATCCCTCTGGAGTATGTTCGTCTTTATAGCAGAACTTTTCCAAGCACCATGCGCAGAACTTTTCCGCATCATCCACTGGCAACTTAGCCACGGTATAGAAAGCTCCCATCGGGATCGGTGTATAACATCCTGCTATACGGTTTACACCATCAATCAAGCACTTGCGTCTTTCTGTATATTCCTCATACACATCACGGCTGTATGCCTCTGTTCCCTCTATCGAAGCCTCTGCTATCAGCTGTCCTATCAGCGGAGGACTTAACCGAGCCTGACAGAACTTCATGACCGTTTTCCTTACAGCCTCGTTCTTTGTGATAAGCGCACCTATACGTATGCCACACTCAGAGTATCGCTTAGACACAGAGTCTATCAACACCACATTGTTTTGTATGCCCTTCAAATGCATGGCACTGATATATGGCGACCCCGTATAAATAAACTCACGGTATACTTCATCCGAAAAGAGATACAGATTGTATTTCTTCACAATATCACGAATTTGGATCATCTCCTTCTGAGTATAGAGATAACCAGTCGGATTGTTCGGATTACATATAAGAATGGCTTTTGTGTGCTCATTTATCAACTCCTCAAACTTCTCCACCTTTGGCAAACAGAAACCTTCGTCAATAGTAGTTGTCACTGTACGGATTACAGCTCCTGCTGATACAGCAAAACTCATATAATTGGCATAGGCAGGTTCCGGCACTATTATCTCATCACCAGGATTCAGGCAACTCATAAATGCAAACAGCACTGCCTCCGAACCTCCACAAGTAATGATAATGTCATCCGCATCCAGCTCTATCTGATAGCGGTCGTAATACCCAACCAAAGCCTGACGCAAAGACCTATAGCCCTGCGATGGACTATACTCCAAAGTCTTCCTGTCAATAGTTTTCAACACATCCAATGCTTTCTGCGGAGTAGGCAAGTCTGGCTGACCAATATTTAGCCGATAAATCTTCATTCCACGGTCTTCTGCATCATAAGCAAGTGGAGCAAGCTTGCGAATAGGAGATTGAGGCATATCTATGCCTCGTTTTGAAATTTGCAATTCTGACTGCATGATTATATTATTTGTCATTTTCCTTTCATGTAAATAAGATTATATATAGTCCATGTCACTAACTGTTTCTGAAAGTCTAACTTTGTTATATTCTATTTCAAAGTTAACCACCTTCCTATGTGACAAATCCACCACATTACATCGTTTCAATCCTTGCAACGACGCAGAGAAAATTGTTTTGGTTTCCCTATTCAGCACTTAAATATATTTGTAGCTACGTTGAAGTACATAATAAACGTCCCCACTGTCATAATCGATGAAAACTTCACCATTGCCTTCAACTATCGAACGGCTGTCGAATCTGAAAAAAGAGAATCCTCTCTCTCTTCTGTTTCTCGACAACAGCATAAAACGATAAACGTCATCCTTCAGCTCGGAAGAGATATTTACAAAGACATCTGCATCTTGTTCTTGCTCACTGTCATAGTAATAACTTCAAGAAATTGCCTCTGATGAATCAAGGATGTCTCATCTCAAACAAGATTATTACGCTTAAGTTTTTCTAAGTCTATATGTACGGGATAATTGGGAGTATCCATGTTCTTATTAAAATACTTATTGTTTCATTCTTTTTATAAACTCCTCCACATCATCAACAGTAATATTTTCTTTCTGGAAAAAGTCTATATTTTCTTTCAAAGTATTCTCATTATAATTCCACCATTTCAATTCTAAGAGTTTTTCTATGACCTCAGGTGAGAAACGATAGCGGATAATTTTTGCAGGCACACCACCAACAATGGCGTATGGTGGCACATCTTTTACTACCACAGCACCAGCAGCTATTACAGCACCATCACCAATATGAACACCACCATTAATTAATACATGTGACCCGACCCATACATCATTACCTATATAAACACGTTCATCAGTTGATTTATGCTCAAAGATATTCTTGTCAATCCAACATTCTTGAAGAGCATTTATCTTTTGAGTAAAGATGGGAGACGTAGACATATATTGTAAAGAGTGTCCGCTCATTCCTATACGACAATGATCTGCTATAGAACAGAACTTGCCTATCTCTGCATTTTCTATATCAGTATTGGCAGCAATGTAGCTATAAGCTTCAATCTTTGCATTCTTAGCTTTTACACCTCGATAAATATTAACAGTTTTGTTAATATCTGCATTAGTTGAAATAATGGAAAAAACAGATATGTGGGGATTAAATATATTCTTTATCATCCCCTTTAAATAATGAGCTATAGGAAACATATCACTTCAAGTTTTTCTTTAAAACACCTATTTGGAAATAAGGATTCCATTCATCGTCTATTTCCTTAATACAAGCATTACGTACAACACCACGTTTTTTACCGTTGGTTTCAAACCATTTGTCTATCTGAGCTGCAAGGTCCTCTACATTGTCACGTTTGAAAAAAGTTCCTGTTATACCCTCCTTGATAGCTTCAAACTCTGGCATTTGGTAAGGAAAATCATTGTGAGTGATACATGGAGTACCGAATACCATTGAATGCATAGCTGTGAGACCTATATTACCAGGAGCCACACATAAATCGGCATTATATATAAGAGAACTCAACTCGTTCTCGTCATAGCAAGGGCCATAAAACCATACTTGTTTCTCAAGTCCAAGTTTTTTTGTTAAAGTCTTAAGTTCTTCTGTTTTCTCGCCACCACCGATAAATGTCAAATTATATTCTATGCCTCTATCACGGCAAATGACCATTGCTTTCAATATCTGATCAAGTTTCTTTACAGCAGTCAATCTACCAACAAAGAAAAGATTCTTGTTGTCATTGCCAAAATGATCTTTATAAACTGCTGTCTCTGAAAGTTGTTTTCTCACCTCTATCTGCTTATCATAAGCTAAAGAATTGTGAATAGTAAACAACTTACTACTATCAAAGCCTTCCTTAATCATCAAATTGCGAGCATAATTTCCATAGGTGAAAATTCCACCATTAGGCAACTTAAACTCCAATTTCTTTATAAAAGACTCTAAAAATGTTTCTTTTCCATACCAACCATGTGTCCAAAAATACACTTTCTTTTTCGGCTTAAGTAATCTTGCAAGTAAACAAAACAACCAAGTACTCAAAGCTCGAGTTTCACCAAGAAGAATGTAATAGTCATAATCTTTAAACAATTGTCCTATTACTCCTGGTTGCCAATACCATCCACCAAAAAGATGTTTGGTATGAGTCTCCGTTACTTTTCCATGAAGAAGAGTATAATCCATCTTCTTAACATCACCCATCACATCTCCAAACACCCAATCACAACTAAATGTTTTATCTATTAATGTAAAAATGTTTGTGCGGTAATGCTGTGCAAAATTATATATTATACAAAGTTTCATTTTTCTTTATTTTGATTTTAAGTATAATGCACCCATTTCATCCAATGCCTTATTAGACCATCTATGAAAAATACATCCTGCTGGAGTAAGAGTTATTTCCCCAAACCAAATACGAGAACCATTTGAATAAAGATCAATTCTCACCAAGTCTATCCCCTCAGCCAAAGATTCTGCACATTCTATCATCTTGTCCAAATTTTGTGGCCGTGAAACCAAAGGTGCAGTTCTGTCAAATTCTTTGTAGTAGTCATACATAGGTTGCCAATCTAAAGAATATGGAAGATAATCGGCATGTCCTGTTTCACGTCCACTACATGCAAGCACACACACAACCTTACCATGAATGCACATAAACTTATAGTCTATAGGAAATCCGCCATTACCATCATCTATAAATTCCTCACAAACTGCACACTTTTCTATTTTAGAATAATGTTGCTCTGTATAGCTATAGTCCTTAACATTAAACCATTCTTCAAGCAGTTGCTTGCATTTATTAATTTCTAATTTAGATTTATCCAAGCAAATGATATTCATACCAGCTCCAAAATTCATCTTCAAAGCAAATTTTTGTGGCATAATGGAAAAATCAATATCCTTTACAGAATAATAATGATTTAACAATGGTATCAATATATCCTCCAAACCTTTATCGGAAACATATTTACGAACCTTATATTTATCAGCCAATTCAAAATACTTTAAAAAATCTCCTTTGATTGCTTTCTTATACCATATCTCGGATAAATCCTTTGGCTTAAATAGATTAGGAAACCTATGATGATTATGTATATAAGATATGTAATATGAAAGAGACGGAAAAACTTTTGCTATAAAGCGAACATTGATTTTTTGTAAAAGATTCATTTTTTTCTTATTATAAAACTGAAATAATATTTATAAAAATGTAAAGCTGAAGGCAAGTATTCATGCATTAAGAGATGTCGCATATTATACTTACTCATATTATTCTGCTTATTCCTATTTGACAAATACAAGTTAGAATCAAAGGCATCATGACGTTTTTTATGCTGACAATTTATATCATTTATAAGCGCATCCATTTCTTTTTTCCACACAGCAAATGACAACTCAGTTTGAAACGTTTTATACGAATTATCATATATTGTCATGTATTGTTTAGGGTTCTTAATAATATCTTTAATACGCTCTACAAAGTCATTTAGATTTTTATGCGGAATAACAAAACCATTGTATCCGTCTTTAATTATTTCCTTACATCCATTATTGTAATCAGAAGTTATAGATATTGTTCCAACTCGCATTGCTTCAAGTAAAGCCATTGGGCATCCTTCTCTACGAGAAGGGGTTAGAAATATATTTGCTTCATTTGATATCCGCATAGCTTCTTCTCTTGGAACACGTCCTGTAACCACCAATCGAGAATCATTTGGCAATATATCTTTTATTTCTTTAAATGGCTGTATTTTCTTGAAAGGAGGTGTTGTCGTACCCATCCAATAGAACTTAAAGTCCAAATCAGTCTTCAACAATTCGATAACTATTCCATATATTATCTCTGGAGATTTAGCAGCTGTTCCTCCACCAGTGAAAACAATGACCGGAGTTTTTGCTTTTAATTTATTTTGGAGTAATTGAGGTTGATTTGCTAATTCACGAACAAAATTATATACAACTTCAACTTTACCTTTACAATTAAATGTACGCTCTAAATATTCCTTATTATAATTAGATAATGCTATAACTTTATCTGCATATTCACTATTAAATCCAGCATAATCAGCCTCATTGTATCGCAATGAATGACTTACATTTATAACCTTTACATTATTATTGAGGAATGGTATCAGCAAAGCCATTAATCGTGAGCAGCTGTTGATAATTACATCTGGTTTTATTTCTTCATTTATAAGCTTTAAAACATTACGAGCATTACATATTGACGTATCCGCCATATCATAGTGATATACATTAACATTATATTCTTCTAAAGGATATAGCGAATCGTCACCTATAAGCACACTCATATCAAAATTTTCAGCATACGATTTAATGAATTCAATCGCATATGAAGCAATACCTCCTCCCTTAAACGAAGAGGATGTCAGCAATAATCTCATACTATTCTTTATACATTTTATTAGTTCTTAAACAATTAAATCGATAATTTATCACCGACTCTTTAACAACCTTGCAGGATTTCCGCCTACAATAGAATAAGAGGGATAATCCTTTGTTAAAACTGAACACATAGCAATAATACTACCATCTGCTATTGTACGCCCCGCTGTCATATGCACATCTCTTCCTATCCAAACATCATTTCCGATTCGAGTTACTAACTTTTTTGTCATTCCCTGCATACACATCGGAAGATTCTTATTCGAAGTTTCATGGTTGACATCCAAAATAAAACAATTTGGACCCATCATCACATAATCTCCAATAATAGTTCCATTAGGAATATGTGCATTAATTCCTATACCGGAATAATCTCCAATTTCAATATCTACACCAGAAGCAAAATACGCCTTACGCTCTATATTCACATGAGTCCCACACTTTTTAAAAATACGTTTACATAGAGAGCGACGAATTACCCCCCCCACATTTCCAAATCTTCCTGACTTTGGTAAATATTGAGCAAATCCATAATATAAACCCAAACAACACAACTGTCTGATTTTTACATTTTTTCCAAATATCTTCATATACTATTTCCTATATATTGAGTTATTAAAATTTTCACTTGTTTATCAAATATTTCAGACATTTTCTTCGCTAGACAATTTAAAAGCAAACTTTCATTGTACTCACTTATCGAAAAAGTTCCAAATCTTCACTGCTGTACATATTTTTTTAAAGATTAGAATTAAAAAATTCAGCAGCGAAGTTACTTCTTTCTAATTTAAGTACTTACTGCAACTTTTCAGAAATGTGACAAACAAGGAACCTGTTAATATAGATTTCTTTTTTGTCATACAAATCTCATCAATTTCCTTTATACAATATTGAACAATACAACATATATACAATTTGATATAAAGAACCAATCCATGCTATATGAAAAGTCCATTTTTGCCATTTCGGATAGATATCATTAGACCAAAAATATGTTAATAAAACACATGATGGAATAAATGAAAAGCGCATAAATCTTTCATAAATCAATTGTGTATTTATCGATATATCGAATGCAAATACAGAAGCTACCGTAACTAACAAAACTATAGCTTTCATAAAAGCCATAATACATTTATTATCAATCGAATATTTTTTATAAACAAGCAATCTTAACGAACTTATAGATATCATATAATATGGGATGCGTTCAAATATTTGTCCTAATAGATAACCAAAACCTTGAATATAACTGTCATCATTCATGTAATTTTGACCTCTTTCTATGTATGATGTTATCTCCTCATTATTGGACGACAAATCACCTATAAGATATGTACTTAGGTAAGTTCGAGCAAAATAAACCATTAATGGAAAACATAATAAGACAAGAAACCATTTCTTATTCCATTTGTTTGGGACCAATAATGATAAAATAGAAATACAAACTGCAAAACCAGCACTCTTATGAAAAAATAAAGAAGCTGAAATAAAGACTAAGCCATACAACCAAGAAAACTTTGAGAATTAGAAATAATAGCCAATCCCCAAAACACCATTGCCATTGATAAGGAAACACGCGCATAAGAGAACCATAATATCCATATCATGAGAAAAAAGCAAACAGCTAAATCTTGATTGACTCTAACCCTTTTAAATGTATTTGCAATTAATATTGTTGCAAATCCCCAAACAATAAGTCTCCACAGAAAATAATTATCAGGTACTATATCTTTAGCAATTAAATGATATATATATTCTAATTCCCATCCTGACGAAACAAGCTCTTTATAGTCATCATATATATGAAAAAAATCACTACCCCAAAAAGCAAATACACAAAAAAACACAATTAGACAATATGCAAACTGACGTCTACTTTTTGTTAAACAATATGGATATTTTAGCGCAGGAAATACTATTAAATAACCAATAAGAATCATTATTAGGTTACAACCAACTAACCAAGGATTGAATTTTGTAAGTTCGAACATAATTATCGTTTTAAATATTGATAAATCGTATCCTTTTCTGATATGTATAAGAACAAAATTATTGTAGAAATATAAATCGAAAAAATAATAACGTTTGTAACGTCGGTGTTTACATTAAAATACATAAGTGCAGTACGAATAATAAATAAAGAACTAACAATCAATGTTATTACGCCACATGCTTTTTTGAAAACAAGGAGATATTCTATAAGAGATAAACTAATACACTTCCTTACTAACATAAACCAATTTACAAAAAACATTATAACATAAATCAACGTAACTGTAATGGCTGATGCAAATAATGAAAACCTACCAAATAAGGTTAACATTATATACATAATAACCAATCTAACTATTGTATACCAAAAAGAAATATTAGTTTTTTTTGTAGCAATAGCAAGTAGACCGTTTGGCTGTCCGATTACAACAAACAAAGCCCATATTGCCAATATCTGAACGATGGGAATAGTTTCTAAAAATGCATTCCCGTAAAATATTTTAACTATATAATTACAAAATAAAATAACAAAATATACATGATTTTTAGCACATATGTAAGGGAATAATTT
>ERZ857629.676-NODE-676-length-44587-cov-7.383208_pt1 | contig 44587 bp, 49 predicted proteins | sample MGYA00519700_ERZ857629 | MGnify/ENA primary metagenome ERZ857629 (study PRJEB31778, sample SAMEA3449351) | human gut metagenome | biome: human gut; feature: human-associated habitat; material: faeces | place: United Kingdom | collected 2010/2012 ... | reverse complement strand
CCAGAAAAAGAAGAAAAAATAGAGAGAGTTGACTTCATTACTCTACCAGAATATGATAAAAATGTTCTGGATGTGTTTGACCATTACTATCATCCTTTGTGGTTAGGTGATGGAATCACACCAGAGTCAATGGATAAATTCAACATCAAATTCTCTATTAGCCAGAATAAGATTATAATCCCGCATTATGATATTGATGGGCGACTTGTGGGTATCCGAGCACGTAGTATAAATGAAGAAGACTTAGCTTATGGTAAATATATGCCAATAAGAATAGAGAATACATTGTATGCTCATAAGTTAGGTTTCAACCTCTATGGCATACACGAACATAAAGAGGCAATCCAATTCTTCAAGAGAGCAACAATATATGAATCTGAAAAATCTGTTATGTTGGATGATGGGTTCTACGGCCGCAATAGTGTTGCGGTTGCTACTTGTGGTTCTCAATTGAACAGGTTTCAAATAAATCTACTTACAAGAAAGTTAGGCGTGAATGAGATAACGCTCGCGTATGATAAAGAATATACTGATCTCTATGATGCTAAAGGTTGGAAATATAGGCAGAAATTAGCAGAGAAGTGTAGTCGTTATCGCGGGCTGGCGACTTTCTATTGTGTTGTAGATGATCAAGGACTATTGGAAGAAAAGGACGCCCCGTGTGATAAAGGAAAGGAGACATTAGAAAAATTGATGATGAGGAAGTTTATGGTGAAATGAAGTATAGACAAACACAATACCTAAGTAAAGACGCAAATACGTGCGTAGCAGAGATTTTGCGGGCCCGCGGCGTAGAGAATGTCGAAGCATATATGCGACCAAACCAAGGATATGAAAATGATAGTATGCTGTTGGATAATGTTGAAACCGCGGCCAAACGATTAGTAGAACACTTAGAGCGAAAATCAAGTATTTTATTTATCATTGACGCGGACTGCGACGGATATTCGTCAAGTTCTATACTGTGGCTTTATATAAAAGACTTCTATCCAGATACTACGATGAAATATATCTGCCATGAACATAAAGCACACGGTCTTGAAGATATAATTGATGAAGTTGAACAATGTGGTTTTGATTTAGTCTTAGTTCCAGATGCAGGAAGTTTTGATAGTGAGTATTATCAAAGACTCGAAGACGTTGGAACCGATTGTATATGTATCGATCACCACGGGGCAGATGCCTACCCCACCCATTGTATTTGTGTCAATAACCAACTTTCAGAACATTATCCCAATAAATCCCTATGCGGCGCTGGTGTTGTATACAAATTCTGCCAGGTGTTAGATAAGATACTTTGCCCGCAAAATCCCCGCTCCTCCTACTATCTTGACCTTGTTGCTATGGCAGAAGTTGCTGACTGTATGAGTCCCACAGACCCCGAAACTCGCTACTATATCAGTCAAGGGCTTACACAAATCAATAATGGTTTCTTCAAGCAACTTATTGTGCAGCAATCATTTTCTTTGTTCAAAAATTCTGATGGCCTGAATTATATCAAAATTGCTTATTATATCGCCCCATTAATCAATGCGATGGTCCGCGTAGGAACAATGGAAGAAAAACGCCAGATGTTCCAAGCCTTTATTGAACCAGATACTATGATTCAAAGCACAAAGCGTGGAGCAAAAGCCGGTGATATGGTGCCAATTAGCGAAGAGGTTGCTCGCAAAGCAACTAATGCGAAGTCGCGGCAAAACCGCATCAAAGAGAAAGCGACAGAACTACTAGAAGGCCGCATTCAGAAAGAAGGACTTTTAGATAATAAGATTCTGGTGATTGAGGTATACGATGAAGACAATATTCCTCAAGAACTGCGCGGCCTTATCGCGGCCCAGTTTGTAAATAAATACCATAGACCCACAATGATTGGAAAAACTAATGAAGAAGGGTTTTTCCGTGGAAGTATACGTGGAAATGATAGTTTTGAAGAAGTGCCAGATTTCAAGAAATTTTTGAATGAGAGCGAACTGATGGAATACACTGCGGGCCACTCTAACGCATGTGGTTTTTCCATTCAACATTCACGCATTTCTCAACTTCTAAACTACGCCAACATCACTATCAGCGATCAAGGTCTTGAAAACGTATACGACGTAGATTACATCTTCAAAGCCAACGAAAACTTTACGCAACTTGGCTTTGAACTAGTCGCGGCAGAAGATTATTGGGGAAATGAAATAAAAGAACCTACAGTGGTGGTAGAAGATATCCCTCTAAGTTCTGTTATAGTAATGGGCGAAAAAAGAGATACAACTAAAATTAGTTATGGCGGCTTGAATTACATTCGCTTCAAAGATACAGATTTTGCTCAATTGGCAAGCCATACTACAAATGGCTCTACTATTACAATATATGGAAAATTCAATATCAATGTGTATGCAGGGCGGAAATACTTGCAGATTTTTATTGATGATTATGAGATAAAGGATTCTAAATTTGACTTTTGAGAAAAAATAGAGTATAATAGGATTGTAAATAGAGAATAGAAAAGGAGATTATGATGGACGAAATCAAACGGTTCGAAAATCACGCCCACACGGCAATGGGCAGCAACATTCGTCTGATTGACTCTATCAACACAATTGATGGTTTGCTTACGACCGCATACTCAAAAGGGTATGCGGGCTTGGCATTCACAGACCACGAATTTGTGGGTAATGCGGTGAAGGTTCTTCTTGCTGAGAAAGAACTCAAGGAGAAAGGTAAAATAGATAAAGACTTCAAAGTGGGTCTGGGCAATGAAATCTATCTTACTGATACTCGAGACAAAACTCAGATAGAGAAATACTTTCACTTCTTACTTATTGCTAAAAATGCTCGTGGCCACGAGGCTTTGCGCAAACTAAGTTCAATTGCGTGGTATAATAGTTTTGAGGATAGGCGAATGTGCCGTGTGCCAACCCTCAAAAAAGAATTAGCACAAATTGTTGCTGAATATCCTAATACACTTATTGCTACAACGGCGTGCATTGGTGGCGAAACGGCATATGCTTTTGAGAAGAAGGACTGGCCACGACTCAACGCTTTTATGGATTACTGCTTGAAACTTTTTGGGGATGATTTCTATTTGGAGATGGCCCCAGCAGAATATCCAGACCAGATTCGATACAACAAATTTCTTCTTGAGCTCTCAAAAGAAAAGGGTATCAAACTCACTATTGGCACAGATGCTCACTATGCTACAGAAAATGATCGGTATATGCACAAGAGTTTTCTCAATTCTAAGGATGGTGCTCGTGAAACAGATGACTTTTATGCTTACACCTATCTAATGAGCAATGAGGAAGTAGCAAAACATATGCCATATTTTTCATCTGAAATCTTACATCAATGTTTCCAGAACAGCGTGGAAATAATGAATAAGATTGAGGGATATGACATATTCCGTAAGCAGATTATTCCCAAAGAGCCGCTTCCAGAGTATCCTAAAGGAAACTATCCTTATATCACCAAAGATAGCTATCCTCAACTTCGTGCTTATTTGGATGATTCAGATGTCCAAAATTGTTATTGGGCAAATGAATGTATGTCCACAATGGAGCGAGAGGGATGGAATAAGAAGCCGGTTTATATGCAAAGGCTGGAAGAAGAGGCAGAAGTTCTTGCCACCATCTCTGAGAAATTGGAAGATGATATGACTGCATATCACAATACTCTAAAGCAATATATCGATATGTTTTGGGAATGTGGCTCTATTGTTGGGCCGGGCCGCGGCAGTTCTTGTGGCTTCCTATCCAATCGTTGCTTAGGTATTACACAGCTTGATCCTGTTCAATGGCACCTACCATATTGGAGATACCTCAATAAAGAGCGTATTGAGATTGGTGATATTGATATCGACTTGTGTCCCTCTGTGCGGCCTAAGATACTCAAGAAAATACGTGAGCGAAAAGGTCAAGACATCCGTGTTTTACAAGTAGCAACTTTTGGTTCCGAAAAGAGTAAGAGTGCCGTATTGACCTCCTGTCGCGGCTACCGCTTACAAGACGAAGACGGTAAAGAGCTTTATCCCGACGGAATCAACTCAGATGAGGCTCTTTACATTGCCTCCTTTATTCCAAGTGAGCGTGGCTTTCTATGGACACTTACTGAGTGCTTCGAGGGCGACGAAAGTAAGGACCGAAAACCCATCAAAGCAATGATTGAAGAAGTGGAGAAATTTCCTGGTCTAAAGGAAATTATGTTGACAATTGAGGGTTTGATTACTCGGCGCGGTGTTCATGCTTCTGGTGTTATCCTTTATAATGACGACCCATGGAAAACCAATGCGGTAATGCGGGCCCCCGATGGTTCTCTCACTACTCAATTTGAATTACACGATTCTGAAAAACTCGGGGATACGAAGTTTGACTTCCTATTGACTGATGTATCAGACCGTATAAAAACTACATTGGAGTTTCTTCAAGAGTACGGTTTGGTCGAGAAAGATTTTACCCTTCGTCAACTTTACAACAAGTATCTTCACCCGGATGCCATTGACATCAAAAACCACGTAATTTGGGATGCCTTGGGCCGCACAGAAGTATTGAATATTTTTCAGTTCAATGATGGCGTAGGCCGCGATACTGCTCAATTGATCAAACCACAAGACCCCAATGAGATGACAATTTGTAATGCTCTAATGCGTCTAATGGCTGAAAAGGGTGAGCAGCGGCCCTTGGACAGATACAAGGAAATGAGAGACCATCCTGGGCAATGGAAGCGGGAGGCCGCACAAATGGGCTGCTCTGACAAGGAAATTGCTATCTTGGAACCTTATTATGAAGAATGTTCCGGCGTTCCCGCTTATCAGGAAACCCTAATGGAAATCCTAATGGATAAGAACATTAGTCATTTTACTTTGACAGAAGCTAACTCCGCACGTAAGGTAGTAGCAAAAAAACAGATGTCAAAAATTCCAGAGCTAAAAGAGAAAATATTTGATAACTGCCCGCATCAAGAATTGGCTGAGTTTGTGTGGAGAACCGCGATTCATCCACAATTGGGTTATTCTTTCTCCGTGTGCCACTCTCTTCCTTATTCTTTCGTAGGCGTTCAAACCATCATTCTTGGTAAGTTTTTCCCTGCTATCTTTTGGAATACGGCAAATCTTATTATCGACAGCCAAGGTTTGGATTTGATGGAAATCAATAACTTCTCTGAGGATGTTGATGCTCCGCAGCCAGATGTAGCAATTCCCGACGAATCTATTGATATGCTGGATAAAACCAAAGAAACAACCTATGAAGACCAAGAGGATGAAGATGAAGAAACTAACCCCGATGACCCCTTTGCTCCTATTGAAGTAGTCAAGAAAAAGCAAAAGACAATCAACTATGGTAAGATAAGTGCAGCGATTGGCAAGTTCCAATCTTGGGGCGTAAAGATTTTACCACCTGATATCAATACATCTGGTTATATTTTTACTCCCCTTCCTGAACAAAATGCAATCGCTTGCGGCCTAAGAGGTATTACTCGAATCTCTATTGATTTGGTAAAGGAGATTGTAGGAAAACGGCCATATACCAGTCTGGATGATTTTTTGGAGAAGAACAATGTCAACAAGACTCAGGCCGTTAGTCTTATCAAAGCCGGCACTTTTGATTCTCTTTACCCTTCTCGTGAAGAGGCTTTGCGGCATTATCTCTCTATTATTGTAAAGAAGGCAAAGGTAATTACCTTGGCAACTGTGCCTACGCTTATTGCCAGAGACCTCTTCCCGCAAGAATATGGGTTTCAGAAGATTGTATACTCTTTCAACAAAGCACTTAAACAGCGTATCACAAAAGGTTGCTACCCTATGAATAATAAAATGTTAGACTTCTATTGTAGCAACTTTGATGTAGACCAGCTCGCCACAGAAAATTCCGTCCCTATCAAGGCATGGGAAAAGCAATATAATAAGGCTATGGAACCGCTCAGACAATACCTCAAAGCCCATACTACAGAGCTTCTTACTGCTCTCAACAAGAGTTATATGGATGAAGCGTGGGAGTCTTGTGCGGCAGGCTCTATTAGCAAATGGGAAATGGATAGCCTATCTTTTTATTATCACGACCATGAACTAAAGAACATCGATATTCAGAAGTATGATATCGAGAATTTCTTCTCTCTTGCTGAAGAGCCGCCAGTGAAGACGGAGTTCAAAACCAAAGAAGGCTATATGGTAAAGACCTACGTGCTTTCCAATATCGCGGGCACAGTGCTTGACCGCAATAAGACCAAGCACACGGTCACTCTCCTCACAACAGATGGCGTAGTTCAGGTCAAAGTGTGGAATGCTCAGTTTGCCAAATATGACCGCCGTATTTCAGAGGTAGGCGAAGATGGTAAGAAGCACGTTATGGAACCCAGCTGGTTTACCCGCGGCAATCTGCTTTACATTCAGGGCATGCGGCGAGGCAACTACTTCATTCCCAAAGCCTATAAATCCAGTCCACACAAATGTCCAATTATGAAAATCACCGCAGTAGATGGTTCTACCTTCCTCTACACCGACAAGCGGTATGATGAGTGAGGTGCCTTATGATAGGCATAATGGATTATGATTTCACTTGTGCCGAGAAGAAGGCCGTGGCGCCTTCTCTCGGGGCAATGAAACTATATACTTATTTACGGAAGGAAAGGCCGCAACTTATTACTACAGATGTCCAAATGGGATTATGCGAAAAAGGTTATTTTTTCAGCAATAAACCTTTTGATGAAATACCTTACACATATCTAACTATGGATAACATTACAGCATTTGGTAAGTATTTCGAAGAGCCGCAGGAACGAATTGTAAATCATATGATTCCTAATACCGACCTCTACAAGAAATATATTCAAACTTCCATTGCTGTAAATGAAATGACAGTAGACCGCGGCCTTGACATATTGGATTCAACATATTATCAGGCATATGTAGATGGTGAAAAAATCCCGATTCCGCCTTCACGTTCTCGCAAGAAATTCTATATTTACGACAAAGACTTTCTTGCTTATCCAGATTGTTGGGAAATTTTAGACGAAGCCATTACGCACAAGCCTACCAGCATCTATATGGTTGAACCAATACAATGCCACACAGCAAAACAATTCTTTTTCTTGCGGGAAGAATATGAAAGGGTTGCCCGCAGTAATAAGATTGTGCTGGATTATTATGTGCCTTATCACGATTTAGACTTGTATTTTGGTAAATATAAACTGAAACTGTTAGGTGAAATTACAACCAACTCAGATGTTTGTATTTATCTTGGCAAGAACTATGGTGCTCAGGCATATAAAGAAACTTTCTATACAAAGAACCTTTTTTATAACCTAAACCTTCTTTTCTCCTACTACTCCCGCAACATACCCGTGCGGGCCGTCGAATATCAAGATGCTCCTATGGATGCGGTCAATCCTTATCCCAAATTATATGAGGCGTTAGCAGCCTGGTCGAGAACAAATTGGGACGTGAAGATTGAACGATCCTTGGGCCGCACAAAGGAGGGAAAAGAGCAACTCAATATGCTTTTGGAAAAGCATCCTATTTTCAAAGGTTTTATGGGTAAATCAAAAAACGATCTCAAACTTACAAGGGGGCCTTGGCCATTACTATGAGTAATGAAGAAATCAAAGCAAAGATTCAGCAATATCAGCGTGAATGTCAGCAAGCCCTAACTGAGAGCGGGGCTACATTTGCTCTCAATAGAACTATTGTAGAGAATAAGAATAAGATTCAAGCTCTACGACAACAATGCACGCATATAAACGAACAAGGCGAAATTGCCAATGTATTGGGTCGCTGTTCTTATTGCGGTAAAAAACTGTAATAAGGGTGATATAATGAAAATTACTAAACGAAATGGTAATGTAGTTGACTTTGACAAGAACAAGATAATCGTAGCAATCAATAAGGCGGCAAAAGAAGTAGATGGGCAAGAATACCCAATCATTGCGAAGACAATTGCGGATTATATTGAGAATCTTGACCGCGATATGAGCGTGGAAGAAATTCAGAACCAGATTGAAGAGCAGTTGATGGACTGTGAGAGAAAAGATATTGCGAGGGCTTATATTAGGTATAGGTATAAGCGAGAGACCGTTCGCAAAAACTCCACAGAATTCATTGAAGCAATCTCTGAGAAACTCAATGGTAAAAAGATTGAGAATTCTAATGCTAATATGGATGAAAATTCCTTCGGCGGCCGCATCGGTGAAGCAACGAACGTAATGATGCGAGATTATGCCTTGAATTATTGTATGTCAGAAATGGCAAGGAATAACCATCTTGGAAATCGTATCTACATTCACGACCTCAATGCCTATGCTGTCGGGGAGCATAACTGTCTGAGTATCCCGTTCGATGATTTACTCGCCAATGGTTTTACCACTCGTCAGACTGACATCCGACCTGCGAATTCCGCGGACACTGCTTTCCAACTTATTGCGGTAATCTTCCAACTACAATCTTTGATGCAATTTGGCGGCGTGGCGGCCACCCACCTTGACTGGACTATGGTGCCTTATGTGAGGAAGAGTTTCTATAAACATTATAGAGATGGCTTGAAGTATATTGCTGATTGTAGTAATATGGATAAAGATTATATTCTCAAAGAACTCAATAATACTTTATCTATTGAGGATGAAAAATATAAACGATTTACAGCAGTATATAAGTATGCTTTCAATATGACTTTCAAAGAAGTGAATCAAGGTGTAGAAAGTTTATTTCATAACTTGAATACACTCCAAAGTCGTAGTGGAAATCAACTTCCATTCTCTTCCATCAATTACGGCACTTGTACTCTTCCAGAGGGACGAATGATTATACATGCTCTACTGGAAGGTTCTATCAAAGGTGTGGGTAAATTCCACAGAACCGCAGTATTCCCTTGCCAGATTTTCCAATGTATGAAGGGTGTAAACCGTAAACCCGGCGACCTCAACTATGACCTTTTCCAACTTGCCTTGAAATCTACCGCTCTGCGGCTATATCCAAACTATTGTAATGTAGATTGGAGCGTAAACGCAGGTTATGATAAAAATGACCCCAGACAATATGTAAGCACGATGGGTTTAGGTATCTTAGCTCATCTAAAATTTCTTGAACTTTGCTCAAAGGTGTGGGAGAAATCCTGCTAACGGTTAGGTCCTATAGAGGATGAGACCGTGAATTATTCATCATTATTATTATATTTTAGAAAAGGAGGTGATAAGAGTGGAAGAAGAATATAAACCTTTAGCGAGTTTAGATAATCGCTATGGTATTTCTAAGCAAGGTGTTATTAAAAATCTAAAAACGGGGCGTATTATTTCTACTTACATTGGGGTGGATTTATATGAACATGCTACTTTACATTTAGATGGGCAAAAAATCCGCGTCCGAGTCCATCGACTAATGGCCGAAGCATATTTGGGCGACTGTGAAGTTGTAGATCATATCGATGGTAATAAATCTAATAATAAATTAGAAAATCTACATGCTACAACACATTCTGAAAATATTAAAAAAGCCTATCAAGAAAATACATATAAAAATCCTCATGCTGGTAGAGGTATTTGGGTAATTGCTGAAAATAAAGAAACAGGCGAACGGCACTCTTATAAAAGCATGCGGCAATGTGAAGCCGCCACGGGAGTAGATCGACATCGCATCCACTTATTCTTGACGAATCAGCGGCCTAATTATACGCAGTATAACTTTTATTATGATGAATAATTTCTAACGACTATCCCTGATGAATGTAAGGGAGTAAAATGGAATTGAGCCCCATTTTGAAGCGAGAAACTACTTAGGTAGAAGATATGGTCTGTTCCGTTAGTAATAACGGATACAACGTGTAGAACCTATAACGGCTACGATATCAACGGTTTAGGCTTCCAAAAAGATGGCCGCGGCAATCTTGCCCCAGTCACCATCATTATGCCTACCCTTGCTATGGAAGCCAAGGAAGAACCAGGCAATACATTTGATAACTTTATGTCCATTCTGGACAAGGCTCTATATGAAGCAAAAGATATGCTTCTTGAGCGTTATAAGCTAATGTGCTCTCAGCCCGCGAGCGTCGCTCCTTTTATGTATGAAAATGGAACAATGGCTGGCTATATTCCCGAAGAGGGAATTGAAAGTGCTTTGAAACACGGCACACTGGTAATTGGTCAAATTGGTTTGGCAGAGACACTACAGATTCTAATTGGAGAAGATCAAACTTCTTCTGAAGGAATGCGGCACGCCAAACAAATTGAACAGCTATTCAAGGATAGGTGTGCTCAATTCAAGCAAGAGTATCATTTGAACTTTGGTGTATATTATACACCCGCGGAAAGTCTCTGTGGCACTGCCCTAAATAAGTTCCGTCAGAAGTATGGTATTATCAAAAATGTTAGCGATAGAGACTTTTTCACTAACTCTATACATTGCCCTGTTTGGCAACATCTGTCTCCTTTTGAAAAAATAGATATCGAAGCGGAACTAACCAATTACAGCAACGCTGGTTGTATAACGTATACAGAACTTCCCTCTACAGTAAAAAATAATCTCAAGGCTTTGGAAGACCTTGTAAATTATGCGATGGACAAAGATATTCCCTACTTTGCCATCAACGTCCCCAACGATATTTGTCTCGATTGTGGCTATCAAGATGAAATCAATGATAAGTGCCCGCAATGTGGGAGCGAAAACATCCAGCAACTTCGTCGAGTGACTGGTTATTTGTCTACCACTTGGAAGCACTTCAATCATGCTAAGCAAGAAGAAGTAAAAGAAAGAGTAAAACACGTAGGAGATATAGAACAGTGAAATATAGTGGTATTATCTACAATGATGTTGTTTCTGGTCCTGGTTTCTTTCTAACCTTCTTCACCAGCGGCTGTCCGCACCATTGTCCTGGTTGTCATAATCCAGAAACCTGGGATGAAAATTACGGCTATAATTTTACAGATGAAACAGTCCGAGAGATTGTGGATTCTATTCATAAGAATGGTATTGAACGCGGACTTGCGATTCAAGGCGGAGAGCCGCTATATCACCATAATCTTGAAATTGTTGACCGTGTTATCACCGCAGTAAAGGCTATATATCCTTCCACTCCCGTCTATATCTGGACAGGCGACATTTACGAACATCACGAACAAGATGCTCGTTATAACCCAATCCTTCGCCACATCCTCTCCCTAACAGATGTTCTAATTGATGGACCTTATCAAGAAGATAAACGAGACATCACTCTATACCTTCGCGGCAGTTCCAATCAACGAGTAATCGATGTTCAACAATCTCTCCAGAAAGGAGAAACAGTATTACTATGCGACTAATTATTTCTTCTATGCTCGCGGGCCTATGTATTGCCATAGGCTCCGCGGCATATTGTGCTTGCGGCTCCGCGGTAGTTGGTGCTATATTGTTCGCGGCCGGTCTACTTACAATTTGCTACTATGGTTTCCATCTATATACTGGCCGCGTAGGCTACGCTCAAAATTTGACAGATGCCAAAAATTTGGGTATAATGTTAGTAGGAAATTTGATTGGGGCCTTTTGCGGCGGCCTGTTGGTTGCTTGGGCCGCGACATCATTTTCCGATATTGTTTCTTCCGCACTACTGTTTATTCAAATAAAGAATACTCTTAGTCTGCCCGCGATTTTCCTTCGTGCAGTTATGTGTGGTATCAGTGTGTTCTTGGCTGTAGATATCTATAAAGAAAAGAAATCTGTTTTAGGCATTCTCTTCTTTGTTCCTCTCTTTATTCTATGCGGCTGGGAACACTGTATCGCAGATATGGCTTATATGGCTATCGCGGGCCTACCAATGGAGCCTTTGAGATTTGGCTTGGTAGTGTTGGGTAATACAATTGGTGCGTTAGCATTTAGAGCACTAAAAGGAGTAGCAAATGGAACAATCAACAATTGACTGCGAATGGGGCCAGAAAGAAGCTCCCATTTTGAAAATTTCGATTTACGAGCCTGATGAAAGTGGTATGTCAAGGCTTTATGCCACAATAGTATTAGATAAAAACCTAAGTGTTTCTTATCATATAAGCAACACCGGTGAAAGATATATTCACGTTAAAACTTCTATTATGAATCCAGTTTTGTGGAATGTCATTCTAACACCAGATAATCGATATTATTATAAGATTGTAGCAGAAGATACTGCTCGTGAATTGACAGGTAAGGATTTTACTATGCGAACCGAATATGGCAGTTTTCCTGTCGTTGAGGCAGATTGGACGGTTGATGCAGATGGAACACCTGTAATTTACGAAATCGACTTTAGGAAAAATCAGCCCTATCACTGGGCGGTCTAACTTACAAAGGAAAAGTCAAAAATAAAAATTTGACTTTTCCTCTTTTTTTTGTTATAATGTATACATAAGAATGAGAAGGAGATTTGATTATGAAGTATCGCACAGTCGATGACCAAGCCCAAGCAAGTTTCGTGCGGCAAGCCCTTCGCGAGAACGAGAATTACTGTATTAGTATTCCTGATTCACGCGGCCGTGAAGAATACTTGTGTCCGTGTAAAGAGTTCCGAGAAGCGGAAAAAGGCACAGTCTGCCGATGCGGCCTTTATATCAAAACAAAGAAGTAATGGATTACACAATAATTATTCTTTTCATCATTGCTCTACTTCTCGGTATTTGCTGGATAGCCCGCGATTAGAGAAAAATCAAAGAGCAAGAGCAACAACTCGCACAGTATCAAGAGTGCGATGACATTCAAGAAGAACTTGAAAAAGCACAAGCCGCATATGATGAAGCTCAAGCCAATCTATCGCGGGCCCGCGAAGATTATGCCACTGTTTCTGCTTAGGTAGCATCTGCTAAAGAAGAAGTAGATCGCTATAACTATGAAAGTCAACACGTTCAGAAACTCATTACTATCAATCGAGACCGCATTGATAACGATATTGCGGAACTGCGTAAGGCAAAAGTAGAGCAACTACAGCGAGACCTTGCTACAATGGAGTCTACGAATGCGTAGAAAATCCAAGCTGCTCAACAACGAGCTGAAGCTGAAGTTGCCAGGTATACCGCAGAGCTTGAGGCCGCGAAGGCAAAGTATTTCTCTGTTCTTGAGGTTTTGCGGCAGAACGAAGATGATGAAGAAACGCATAAACTTCATATCCCCGAAACTGCTCGCACAGACATCGAATACCTTCTAAATGCCGTCGCATTACGTCTAAACAACCCCAATATCATCTACAAACTCATTTGGTCGGAGTATATCCAAGCTCCCGCAAACGAGCTTCTAAACAACATTCTTCCCGCAAAGGACTGTTCTGGCATTTATAAAATAACAGATTGTGAAAACAAGAAATGTTATATCGGGCGTTCCACTTCCGTCCGCAAGCGTCTACAAGAGCACATCAAGTCTGCGATCGGCATTGAAAACATTGCCAGTCAACGAGTTCACGAAGTGATGCGGGATAAGGGTCTTTGGAATTTCCGTTTTGAACTTCTCGAAGAATGTCCCAAAGACCAATTAGGCGAGCGAGAGAAGTATTACATAGATTTCTTCGACTCTCAAACTTATGGCTACAACCAAGTTAGCGGCTCAGCCTATAAGGACAAAGGAGACTAAGTGTATATGTTTTTTATTCGACCCACCTATCAAGAAGTCGAATCAGACGTCCTTGTGCGAGATAAGGAAGGCAAATGTTCTCCAATTTACATCAGCAAAGATGGGATGAGTTTAGCTGGTGAAACTGGAAAGCAGGCTCTCCTTGGCCGCTCAATGATTTTCTGTGTAGACCCCAGTATTTTTGTACATGGTTTCAATATGCCATATATCTTTGATACTTATGAGTGCCGCGATAGTGTATTTGATACTTATGGACTAAAGAATGAGGGAAAGAAACTTGTAAAGCAATATGCGTATAATCAACTTCACGACGATGGATGCGTTCATGTATGTATTCATGATGCTCAAGAAATCATCAGGCAAATGCTTGAAGATAAACTTGGTTATCCTGTGAAGATTGATTTTATGACCATCAAACCAGGAGATATGAACGACTGTGAGCGAAATAATGAAGGAAGCCCCGGTGTTTGAACCCGCAAAAGAGGGCGATGTTCTTCCTGAAGGTATATGGCTTCCTAATCGAGCGGAACGCCGTGCCCTCAAGAAGATGAAGAAGTTTAGAGGACAAGATTCAAAGTTGGATGAATATATCAATCTTGCTCAGAAAACTACCAAGTCCGAAGACTTCAAACAATATGTCTATATGAAGACGTTAGAAAAACTCAAAGAAAAATCTATAGAAGAAAGATTAGAAGAAAAGGAGCAAAAGGCAAATGGTTCTGTTGAAGGAAACTAAGAGTTATCGCGTTGACACTGAAAAGGAGGCTGTCGCTTTGATTGAACGTGAGAAGGAACGCTCTTTGGAAGAGGGTGAAGCCTTTACCATCGCCAAGGCGAGCTATACTTACAAGAAGAAGAAGCGTAAGGATGAAATTATTGAAGCCTACGTTGTTGACCTAACTTATTCCTATCAGGGCATTTGGGATGACCTTGTGGAGGGATACTAATTTATGGAAGAAATTCTTCAGATGGTTGAAGCCATCTTGAAGTATGATGACCAGATGTTTTCTTTAGTTCGTAAAGACCTTGAGAAAACGGTATCTGAGACTCTACTTCACGGTGCTGATTCTCTGGAAGCTCGCCGTATTCAAATCAATGAATTCAAAGCCGCTGGTATGAGCCAGGCAGAAGCAGAACTTCAAATTGAGCAAATCAAAGAGGCTCTATTCGGTCTGATTGAGAATTTGAAAGATTCTGTCGAGAATGTAGATAAGAAAGAATTCCTTGATAATCTTTACCAGTCGATTTGTGTATATCTAGATGAAACTGTCGCAGAATATAACGCGGCCGCCCCTTCTATCCAGGTTGAATTGTGCCACGAGAATGCTAAGATTCCCACCTATGCTCACGCGGGCGACCAAGGAGCGGATATCTACGCAGTTGAGGATATGATTATTCCTCCGCATTCATATGGCGCAATGATTTCGACTGGCTTGAAACTCAATATTCCTGAAGGTTGGGCAATTGCCATCCGCCCGCGCTCTGGAATGAGTAAGAAAACTCCGCTACGTATTAGCAACTGCGTAGGGACCGTGGACACCAACTATCGCGGACTTGTATGTGTTCTCTTTGACAACTTCTCTGATGAACCTGTATCCATCAAGGCTGGCGACCGGATTGCCCAAATGATTCTTGAACGCAATTACCGTGGTATTTTCACTCAAGTTGATTCTGTAGAAGATGATACCGACCGCGGCGGCCAAGGCTTTGGTTCCAGCGGGAAATAATTCCTATGGCAATCAATATTTACACTGTATAGGCTGATGTCGAATCTGCCGGATGGCAATTGGTTTCTACCACCTATAAGAACTTACGCACTCCAATGTAGTTCAAATGTCCTAAAGGGCACGACGTTGAGGCTACATATGATGAATGGCGGCGATATAAAATATGCCCCGAGTGCCACAAGACTCTCACAAACTCTGTTGAAAGAAACAAAATCCTTCCCCGCTCAGATGCCGCGGCCTTCCGAGTAATCGGTTTAGACGCGGCAACAGGAACCACAGGATATTCAGTTTACGACGATAAAAAATTGACATCCTATGGAACTTTTACTACTGATGCGACTAAGGATGCGACGGCCCGCATCAATGAATTGAAGGTATGGTTAGACCAAGCAATTTATACGTGGAAACCAGACGCAGTTTGTGTAGAAAACATTCAATTGGAAAAGAATGTAAAAATGTTCCAAACTCTTGCGAACCTTCAAGGTGTAATTTGCGATTATCTTTACGAGAATGACATTGAGTATATACTCGTTTACTCCACTGAGTGGAGAACATACCTTGGTCTAAATCGTAAAGACGATCGCGAGAACGCAAAAAAGAAAGCACAAGATTACGTCCAAATGACTTGTAATCTAAAATGCACGCAGGATGAAGCAGATGCGATTTGTATTGGTCGCTATGCCGTAAACCATATCAAAAGAAAAGTAGAAGATATAAACTGGGGCGAAAGTATATGAAGTGTAGCGTAAGCGAAATTATTTTGGCGGGTCAAGTCCTGAATGCTCTAATGAGCCAGAGCTTCACTGGCCGCCAAGCCTTCACTATCGCTCGTCTGAATCGTGTTCTTCAGCAGGAAGCCAAGGAATTTGAAACCGTGCGTCAGGAACTGATTAGTAAGTATGCTGATAAGAATGACGCGGGCGAACCGATTCGGGACGAGCAAGGTAATGTTCACATCGCAGATGAACATATTCCTACGGTGAATAAAGAACTCAGTGAGATTCTAAACACCGAAATTGAATTGGGAGAAGTGAGTAAGATTCCTGCTGAATGGTTGGATAATGTTAGTCTTTCTCCTGCTCAATTTGATATGTTGATGCCTTTCATAGAAGGGTAAAAAAAATAAGGGGACTCCAAGCGGAGTCCCCATTTTTTATTTATATCAATCAAAGAAAATAGATAGTGTCCATTCTGTGCCATTTTTATTTAGAGAAAGGCGAGCCTTGCCAGTATCTGCTGTGCCACCTTTATCGTTTTGGATAATAACACATGTTTTATCACGGTTTGGGCCATTGGTGAAAGTTGCTACATTGTCAGTGTCCATATTGCCTGTGATTTGAATTGATGGCTCATTGGTTGCTGGATTGAATCCTTTCGGGATATTTACACCAGTTCCGTGGCGACGAATAGCAAATGGAATGCCTTGCTCTTTTACGAGAACCTGCGGCGTAGTGAGTGTGTAAGTTTTACCAGTAACTGAGGTAATAGTGATATCAGCTATCAACTACGTATCAGCCATTTCACTCATTCCGATTTGGAAAGAAGCATATAGTTCTCCACCAATCATATTATCGGACAATGCGGGCGTGCTGGTGGAATTGAATGTATATTGTCGCACAACAGTTTTAGCGCCGCTATCGTCTATGGTGCTAATAGATACATCAATAGAAGCAATGTTGTCCACCAAATTTGAACCACCCCACTTGGATGTGCTGGAATAAACGCGGCCGATGATAGAAGGCGTAGCCCCAGCAGTTGTCCAATCAAGGTTTGTGAGGGTGATATTTGGTTTTATCCATCGTCTTATATTGAGAGAACGGGATTTGAAATCTTCTGTAATAGCATCACTATATTGTTTGCGGACAGTGTAAACATATGTATAGGTTGTATCCGTAGTAATGGCATTCTCACCAAATGCAGCGGTGTAAGATAAATCATAATTTGCTTCTGTCAGTGCTCTGTTGAATAGAGTAGTATTACCATTGCGGACCAGTAGATTCGTTAGATGATCTGTTGTGATATCACCAAAGAAGTTCTTGTGAACCACATTTACGCCAGACATCTTGATGCTGTCTTGCGAACTTGCGTAGTCTAATGAAGGATTTAGCAAGTTGGTAATAGTAAGATTGCCTGTAAGAGTAGGTTTAGTGGTGAAGTCTGTTTGTAGAGTAGTGTATGCTACGCCAGTTGCAATCGGGATATTCACATCATATGCCGTCAATCGATAACGCAGTATCGGTTTGCCCAGAGGAGTAGAATCCGTGCGAGTAAGGGCTTGATATAGTGTTGTCAGTTTACCTGCGGCATTCGCGGTTTTCACATTGAATTGAACGGCACAAGATACATCATTGCCCCATATTTTTTCTGATTGAACCTCATAAAACTCGTCGCCATATCCTACTTCGATCTTATATCGCATATCCGCAGCAATCGAAGCGCCAACGGGTGAGATAACAAAATGAAGAGTGGCTCCCTGAGTAGGCGGCACGGGCGTAGAACCTTTAATACCTGTTATTTCTACCGTAGGAGCATCAAGTTTTTCAATTGTATATGGGCCAACGGTATAGGTTTGGCCATATTCATCTGTAAAAGTAATGGTATATTTTAGTGTGCTCTTTGATAAGCCGCCAACATTATCACCATAAGAACTATTATTAGAAGAAATGACTTCTGGCCCACCATAATATGTAGTAGAAGTGTTATCATCTTTTGTGGAGATGCGTGAATAACTTATAGATGCCAGGTTCCCGCCATGCTCCGCAGGTGTGTAATTCCACCAAAGAGTAGTTTCACTAAATACATATATTTTGGCAACTTCTTCATCATCGATATTTGCACCTTTTATGCCAGTAATAATTGTGCCTGCTTCAATAGTATTAGCACGATAGACTCTGTTAGAAGTAATCTTTGTGCCATTTGTGTAGCCACCATAAGGGCCATTTGCGTAAGGTTGGACAGAAATTGTAAAGGCTTCATTATTAGCATATTCAAGAATATTCTATGTATAGGAGATTCCCTCTTGTGCCTAAGTCCCGACCTTGTTGGTTACCCAGTATCCGACAGAGCTTGTATTTTCTGCCGTAGTTTCCGACCACTTATAGCCAGGATTGCTTCCATATACGCTATCTGCGGCAGGCTGCGTAGTGAAAGAAATGTCTGTGGGCGCGCCTATAAGTTTTACTTCTGCCGTAGATGTGGCAGAGCGACCGCTGGAAAAATAAACTGTTAGAGTGTATGTTCCTGCTTTACCAGAGGTAGTGGTAGTTTGCGTAAAACTCTCAGAACTATAACTATCATAAAGAGCAGTTTCATAATTTACTCTTGGTAGAATAGTAGGCTAGCTGGTATCACCTATGTAAATCGTTTTCGCAGGCGTGGAATTTTTATCAGTATAAAGTGTTAGGTCTGCTGAATAGTTATTACCATATATATACAACCTGGCCGAGCTTGATGATTCACTATCATAGCCAGAGATATCACTTATAGCTTTTACTGTAAAATCATAGTAGGTGCCCGCGGTCGCTCCTGATACAGACATTGAAGTTCCAGTTGTAGGTTGACCATAAGCCTACCCGTCGCGATAAACTTGATATCCAGAAACGGAGTTAGCATAAGGGGAATTACTTACAGCATCCCAAGATAAAGTTGAAGAAGATGATGAGGTAATGTATGTCGAGGAAAGACTTACATTAGTAGGCTTTGATAATGTTTGATAATTATAAGACCATTCAACTATAGCAGTAAAAGTGACATATACTCCGCTGGAAGGCTTACTTCCGCCCTCAGAACTCGTACGAGAGGGAGTATACTTTCCTTTCATTGGCACAGTCAAAGTCTAAGAAGATAATGCCTCAGTCCACCCAGAATAAATTGTAATCTGAGAAGGAGGAGCAGTATAGTCTGTCCCAGCAACCGTCAATACAAAACCATTGCGATTTTTGAAATCTCCTTGAAGTTCGATATTGAGAGATATTAGAATATTATTGATTGTAATATTACTTGTAGGTAAATCTGGAAAAGTAAAGGATATATCACGCGGCCCATCTTCATATCCAACATAGGCCGTTCTTGTTTTCCAAAGCGTTTCTCCGCCAAATTGCCCATCTTCCCACCATCTGTTAGCTATCGCAAACGGTGGCTGATTAGAACTTGTTGAATAACCCATATTTTTTTCTCCTTTTACTCAAATATAAAATCAAGGCCAACAACAATATTATCTTGTATAGCCTATCTCATAATTGCTCCGCCCAAGGAAATCTCTGCTTTACCAGCGGGATTGTCTACACGAACCTGTCCAGTAGACATCTTTACCTGGGTTCCGTTTACATTTGCGATGCGGGTGCTTTGAAGCGTAAGATTTTGATTTGTATCGACACCCAAATACCCATATTCCTCAATCTTCTCATATTGTGCTTCTTCATAAGATAAATAATTATCTTTCTCAGCAGGAGCACCAGTATGACCAAAATAAAGTTTACCATTTTTCGTGCCAATAGAATAAGCACTATAGTCTTCTGCGATTGTAAGGTTGTGCCAGTCCTTTGTCATCAGACGGCCCGCATCTATCGCGGCCAAGTAAGGATAAGGTTTAGTATTTGTTTCGGTATATCCATAAGGTAAAACTGCGGTGTCAGTTTTGTCATCCCCAATCCAGCCAGATAGTTCATCACTATATGCTCTTAGGCCGCCTTCCCATATAGAAAGACCAGCAGAGTTCATATCAAGCACATAATCATCAAAAGTGGTAGGTTCTTCTGTGTAGCCTACGAAGAAGTGATTAGATGCCTTTTGTGGCACATAGCCATCGCCACCCTTATCAATAAGGATACCAGCAGCACGAATTGAACCAGAGAATTCGCTATTTGTAGCAATAACTTGACCTTTGAACACGCCCTTGGATGCATAAAGTGAACCATCTTGAGTCACTATGAAGGGTGCGGCTGCCCCACCAGCTTGCGGCTATTCTGTGCCGCCCGCCCAGATACGGACCGGTGAAGCAGTGGAGTCGGTAGTAGGCAAATAAGTTTCGCCACCATTGTAGCCAACAGTGGTCTGATTTGTAATTCCTGCGTTAGGCAAGTTCAGAGCACCAGTAAGGTATGCTCTATTACAGTATAAACCATAACCATCTAACTTACCAAATCCATTTGCATTATCCACAATACCATCTAAGCGACCCATACGAACTTTCGGCAAAGCAGTTGTATCAGAAACATCGTAGTCTTGGACATCAATGAAAGGACTGCTATTAGAGGAAGCGGTTAGATAGATATACTTTTTGTTATTACCTACACCAAGTTTTAGCACTGTGATTGTATTTACTACAGAAGCCAAAGATTCGCCAGATTGTAAAGCAAGAATCTTTTTGTTTTCTGCGTCATTCTTCGGAATAGTAATGTCAATTTGTTGCTCATTGCTTGATAATATCATTGAACCATTCAAACCGCTATATGAAATCTCTTTACCATTGTTCAAAGCGGCGGTCAAATTGATTTTTACCTGAGAATTATTCCAGGAAGAATCCATATACTTAGAGCGTTCATCTATGGTATTGTTGATATGTAGATAGAAATTGTCCGCATCGTTCTCAATGGTTCCCGCTTTTTCTTTGGGAATATCTACCGTGGGAGCAATATACAAATCGCCGCCAACAGAACTAACAGTGGACATCTCAAAGATAACTGATGTTAGTTTACCGCGGACGGTCGCGTTATTGAATTCGGCGTTTCCTCCCTTATCGATTCTCCAGCCAACCGCAGAAGAGACAAAAGGAGTAGATTGAAGACTACCATTTTCACCATCAATTAGCACACCATTAGTTGTAGAGCCAATCCACAGTGGACCAGTAATAGAACCACTTGAGGCATCAATGCGGCCTTGGATTTGAGCATTCTTAGCAAATACATAACCGGCATCATTGACAACGAAATTATAGTCATCATTATCTTTCCCCGCGAAAAATCTTACGGGTGAACCTTCCTTGAGAAGGGTCGCACCAGAATACATTCCTGTGCTATGGTTCTCACTTACTAACTGGTTTTCTTCAATTAGCCAGCCCGCGATTTTACCAGAGTTCGCAGTCATATCTCCATTGGGAGATACCATAAACTTTCCATTTACATAGAGAGAGTATTGAGAATCTGGCAAACCATTGATGTAAATAGGATATTCTCCATTGACTGCCTGCCCTATACCAAGTTTACCAACAATAGAACCACTTTGTGCTTCAATGGCACCACGAAGACTAATATTGCCAGTTGGGTCAATGTAGAAATTTTTGAAGTGGATAGAACCGCCATTTGATAGATTTATGCGGGCGCCCTCAGAAGTAAAGTGGTTTTCATCAATAGAGGATACTGTTTCTCCCGCTTCATTTACATAAGAGACAGAAGGGAAGGAGGGCGGCGGGCTAATTGAGTCTAAGCGATTGCCAAATAGCTTATCAGCAGTCAAAGTGCCTGCGGCGATTTTATCACCGGTAATTGAGTTGGCTACAACTGAAGAAGCAACCACCCGACCGTCACCAATGACAACTTGCCCGTTTTCGTCTACCATACCTAAATCAATTAGCTCATTCGCGAGCACAAATGGGATAGCCATTTCAACCAGCACGATATCGCCCTTATATAGCGAAGCACGAATAGCACTTACATCTGAATTACCGCCTGTGCGAGTATAACTACGGTCTTCGAGAATGATTTGATCGTTTTCAGGGTCGCGTAAAATATAATTCAAATTGACTGTTTTCGTGGTATATGCTGTGGCCGACTGGCCTGCGCCATAGCCTATCAGCACATCACTTACTGTAAAATTTACAGTCTAAGCGCTTCCTTCATCCCAAGAAGTCTATGTCAATTCAATTCTAAAATCTGTTCCGCATGCTACTTCTTCTTGAGTTCCATCCGCATTATTTACTAACGCCTTGAACTCAATGGACGTAGGCGAAATGGGGGCCACAAGGCCCCGCACTATGGAAGAAACACTACATCTCAAACCATACTGCGGGCCCGCGGGACCAGTCGGACCAGGTTCACCGGCAGGACCAGGCGTGCCTGATTCTACCGCCATAAAAGTTAGTGGTTCGCTCCACATAGTAATAGGTTCGGGCATGGTCTTATTCCCCTCCTTTTGTTAGAACTGCTTTACAGCAATAAGTTGCGCGGTCGGTCATAATGACAGAATAGGTTATGCTTGTTTCACCAGTGATATCAACCCATTTATCGCCTTCTTTCTTGCACCATTGATAGGTAATGGTAGCACCAGCAGGCAAAGTAGTAGGCTGTTCGCCTTTGTATAATGTGGCGGTGAGAACAGTAGTTGTCTCTACACCGTCTTTATATGTTATACCTATAGAAGATTCAATACGAATATTATATTGTTGTAGGCTATCTTCTATGCCTTCAATAGTCAAACTACCAATTTGTCCCTTAGAAGCGTAAAAGCTACCATCTTCATATACACGGAATGGAGCCTGCTCACGAGACTGCGAATCGTTCGCGGCTGCACCAGTCCAAAAACGCAAATCATTAGCGGGAGTTTCTTTACCACTAATGCCGCTGCCGGTGCTTTTGCCAGCTTCTATGCCACCGACCAGCAACTCAGATTTTAGCCATAAATTGCCTTCATTTGTATTATAGAACGTCAAATTTTCTTCTGCGGTGCCATCATATAATCGCAATCCATAATAAGCAACGCCATCTTCTTCAACCTTGCCTAAATGAACTACCTTATTCTTTTCCGCATTGTAAATAACCAAGCCATCTGAGCCGCTCAAACTCAAAGCACCATCTTGTGCGGCGATTTGTAGGCCATTCCAGCCCAAATCTACAGCAGTAAAACCATTAGCAATATACTATAAGCCGTCCTGACTGTAGCGAACATAGGTATTCAAATCAGGTCGTCCAAGGTCATCTGTGGCATAGGCATACAAACCTTCACTATTCCACTGGAAAGACATGTTATTGCCATTATAAATACGAATAACATTTGTATCCAGTTGACCCGCAGTAATAAGTGCAGCATTGATACCATCAGGTGTAATAGCAGAATTCCACACTCTATTACCCAATTCATCTACGGAATTTGAACAGAAGATACCGCCGCCACGCAGTGCTACCTAACCATACACACCATTAGAATACGGTGTTTCATTTGTCAAGGTAATGCCGCCTGTGTTATCCATTGAAACTTTCGTGCGGGAGAAGTTGAATGAGACATTTGTTTGCGCGAGAGAGCGTTCAAAAATCGTAGGAGCAATTGTGCCGCTTGATGTAAAGCCGCCCGCAGCAATATCATAACTTCTCTTATTCACACGCATTGCTTCGCTGGATGCGGTAATTGTGCTAAACAGGTCTTCAAACTTTGTTTTGTAGTTCTGAATTGTTAGCTCATCTTGACTTGGATCGTCCAAAGCCAATGTAATTCCGCTGATATAGCCCGTTGCCTTGAAAATAGACAAGCTGTAATCATTGATATAAGCAAGTTGTCCTAATTCAACCGCTTCCATCTCGTCAGGAATATTAGCCTTGCTAAGTTCATAAGAATATTTGGGTTGAGAGTTATCAAGTGCTACTTGTTTTGCGTCAAGATAAAGTTGGTCATTCGCACGAGAAACGCGGAAAGTTAGGTGGAAATAATCATTGAAGATATTAGAAACATTACAACGTTGGGTAATTTTGAAACTCACATAAGGTTTCCAGTCTCTCAGCAATGTAGCATAATCTTCAAAATTCGTCAAATAATCTGCATCTGTGCGTTGGTCTTGCGGGATATCAGCCTCAGTAGAAGTAGTATATATTGTAAATTCATCAGAAGTATAATTTACATTTCTGTAGTCAAGAAATACGCGAGGATACACATACGTCGCGGCCGAAGGATATTCTTCAATACCCGTAGTGATTTTTGCCTTAGTAGTGACTGAACTCTCATAGTAAACACTGCCATTCTTGTATGGGTCGTAATTGATACTATCATTATTGAGCAGTGCGATAGGCTTGATTGTTCCATCGGCGGCCCGCAAGAATCCAAATACATATCCCGCATTAGGATATAATTTCATAGTCACCAAAGAACCCGCCAGCCCGCCAAAACGAGAAGTTAGGTTATTGGCTTCGCTGGCGCCACCACCAAAGGCTTCAGCACTATCGTAAACTGTAATGTATGTTTCATTTACCTTGACCTTTACTTTGGGATTTGCAGTATAATCAATCTCTACAATAATTGTATTATTGGCTCCGTTATAACCGGTCAAGTCAAAATAGTAGGCCACCGTATCCAACCTAACCATCGCCGGCCCGCCAGTAAAATGTTCATCTGTTATATATGGATTCAGAGGCTTGGTTAGGTAAAGTGGAAAGGTATCTGTTATTGGGACTTTTGCTGCCAAAGGAGTAGACAAATCAATAATCGGATAATATGTTTTATTATCGTTTGCTTGATCCTCAGCATTAGCATAATAATAAGGAACTGTTTCTTCTTCAAATGCTTCGCTGTCCCAAATGAAATGATTACCGCCATTATGCGCTGTAATCTTCACTAAAGAACCAGTATCATCATAAGAATCGGGAGTCCAATAGCCCTCTCTCAAAGCGCCATTCATTTGACGTTCAAACTGGTTATTGAGGGCGGTCTTTTTCTCAAGCAACTCATCGCGAGCCGCTGTATTCTTATCTAATGTTTCCTTTAGTGTTTTTTCTTTCTCTTCGGCCGCTTTGGCCTTTGCTTCATTGACTTGTTCCAAGGTTTGGAATTTTTCCATAACCTTCTCATATTTATTCTTAGGAGAATACCATAGGTCAAAATAAACAACCGCACCAGTAGATACTTTTTCGCCTAACTTGGTGTTTTCTATAGAAGTATAAATATCTGTCAAGAACCCATACTCATCAATTACACCATAAAAGGTTGAATTATCTGAAGGAGCAGACACGCCAGAAACCTTCACTAAATCTGCGTAAGTAAAAATTGTGGTTGTGCTATATTTTACATCTTTATACGCCCTAATATCATAGCCTTCTGCGAGAACACCGTCCAGGTGAATACTACACTTCACGATACCTTCTGCGGCCGAAGGAACAAACACACCACTATAGCGATTGTTTACATCCTTGTGTAGCGGAGTAGTATAGATTTCATTCTCTGCCAAGGTCTGATACTGTAGATATTGCTCGTGTGCGGACGAGATGCCTTCGCGGGCTGATGTGGCATCTGCGGCCGCGTCGTTCAGCAGAATAGTTTCATTGGCTATCTTTTCTTCCAAGTCGGCAATTTGTGAGTTATAGTCTCGCAAATTCACCTTGTATTGTTCTACTTGATTCCTCTGAACGTCATTGATAGAGCCAACAGAATAGAGATAATCGAAGTTCAGAATAAAATCATCTTGAATGGGGTTGCTCTCCGCGTCCGCGATGGATATATAATTTGTTTCCATCTTATCCGATTCGATAGGAGTGATATAGAGTTTGCTATACAACTCAGATGAATCAGATGTTCTGGAAATCGTTTGTAGATTATGTTGATAAGTAAGATGTAAAGGCTTATCTCCCTTGATGGCCTTATTGTAGAAAACCGCGGTGCGGCCTGTCTTCACTTGTCCATTTTCTACATATGTTCTCAAGAACCGACCGGCCGCGTCGGTTTTATATTCGTAAACACAAAACACGCCAAACATTTCAGCAATGTCCTATGTGATATTATACTTATTGCTATTTGATGCTTCCATCAAACGAGACTTTTCTTCCAGTGTAGAAATAGCGCCAGGAATCAAAGTTTTAGATGTAGCACCCGAACCTTCCTCCAAAGCCCAAGAAGTAATATGAATATCTTCATAAACTTTATCGGCAGCCCGCTCATTGGCATCCGTATAACTGCTCCAATCCATTCGGATTTCATAACTCCACGGTGTAAGCCAATCAGTTATTTTGCCATTTTCATCTCGTTTGTTGGGAAATACTTTGTCTAACCAGTAGTTGATGGTAGGAAGCAAGTTTTCATTTGTTTCCCAATCATCTTTTATAGTTTGATCACTAAATTCAATCTTATATCCAACTTTACCAAGTTCCGCGAAGGCCAAGCCAGAACATTTGACTTGTTTCAAAACTTTGAAATTGCTATCGCGGCCATCCGTTATTGAATCAACTATAAAGGGATAAACCTTTGTTTCTTCTGGATATTGAATATAAACTTTTAATACTCGTGTATTTTCCGCCAGGACTCCGCTCTAAACATCTCTCCAGCGTGGATTCTCAACTCGAAGATTTGTGCTCTGATCCACATAATAGTATGGGATAGAGAACTCTAAAGATTGAGATCCGTCATCTTGAATAGTCAATGATGGAGAGACAACCTGTCCCAAAAAAGAATCGGCATAGGACTACAGGGTTCCAATAAAGTTATCCTGTAGTCCATATACCTCAATCTTATATGGGCGGGCGTTTTGAGCTAAAACTAACTTTACACTCAAAGCTCCTCACTCCTTTTATCACAGATACAGATACCGATATTCCAATACAATGTTCTTTTTGTCCAACTCGACGAGAACATTATCTTTGATATTGTAGAGAAGATAACAAGTTTTTGGTTGGATGTCAAGATTGTCATCCAGGCAACTTCCTCCCTCTACTTTTAGGTATTCTGAGAGCATCATTTCGCCACAATTTTCGCACAAATTTTCAAGATTTATGAGAACTGTGCCGATACTGTGCCGGCCGTATGTGATGAAGGAAGCATTGTCTTCGCCATTCATTTCAATTGTAAAGGTGCCAAGAGAACCATTACGAGTCCAACAGGTTCCATTCTGTTCGACAATATCGATTAGCAAATCGTTGCCTTCTGACGCGGGCGCACAGAAATTTAGCATCCAATAGTTTAGGTATTCATACCACTTTACTGTTTGTGCGGTTCCTGTATAATCATAGATGGTTATACTGGAAGTCTCGAACACGCCAGTTTCTTGATTATAAAGTTCAGCGTGTGTGCTAATGAATCGCAGGCCCGCGGCAGCCCAGGAGAGAACTGCTTGATGATGAATTTCTTCTTGGAGAAGAGATTGGAAATCTACCAAGTTGGCTCCGATTGTGTCTTTATAAGAGTAAGCAAGAGAAATAACATAGTTGATGAAATAGAACAATGCGGGGTTGGTATACTTCATTACATTAGTAATTTTTTCATCATAGTTGCGAATAAAGAACATACTATATTGACGGTCTGTACCAGCCGCGTTGATGCTATCGCGGGCGAAGTTGATGTAATACGGGGCAGTGGGCGTGATAGTGATAGGCTGGTCTTTTAGCGTCATATCTATAGGAGAAGGACGCTCAGACGCATTGTAAAGAACCATCTTGTATTTGTCTTTATCTTTGGTAGCGTCGTATGTGTTTTGAGCGGCGATACCATCTTTGGTAAGATAGTATGTTGCGTTTCCTACATATAGTGCGTCTCCATTGGTGATAAAAGCATCTGTTGGCTTGTTGCTCAATGCTGCTAAAACGTCTCTATATAGTGAAGAATCTAACATAATTTTGTTGTCTGCTGTATCAGGTTGCCCAGCGACGGGTTTAGAACTAATATTCGTTTCATTATAAAAACTGGATGAAAGAGGAATGTTGTTTACATATGCCTTGCGGACACTCTCTTGTGTGAGCGCGGCCGCCGTATCTATATAATTACTCTCGGCCTGCCAGAATGGATAATCCATCTCAAAGGAGATAGATGCCTCACCTTTGTAGATGTTTGTCTGAAAACTAACACCTTGAATAGTAATATCTTCTTGAAAAGGCACAAAGCTAAGAGTGACTACAGAAGACACTCGCGCATAACAATAGCGGCCAATCCGTTCATCAAGTATTAGTTTCCCATAGCGACCAGGAATAAAATGTTTCTTGAAAGCAGAAAGTTGTTTCTCGGTCATTCCATCTGTGGCAAGTTTGAAGTTTTTCTTTCCTGCATCAAACGTGGTGCCCCAGAAGTATTGACCACTTAGACCATTTACTTTGCTCGTTTCATCAGAAAAAGACGGCGAAGCGTCAGTGGAATGGCGGTCGCTGTCAGAGACAGCGACCAGCCCAAACTCACTGATATGCTTGCCGTCGAAGGAGAAGTCTATAAACTCCTTTTCCCAAGGTTGTAAACCCTGGGTCAATTCTTCGACTTGAAAGCCCATATAATCCTTTACCTCCTATTGACTCCTCGATTAGTAGCCTTAGAAGCGATAGTAGATAGTTTGTTGAACACATCTGTAGCCAGTTCATCAACATCATATTTATCGTCCAGTTTGTCAACATGAATTACAACTGCGCCGGGATTGATATTGAGCTCAGAACCAGCATTACGAGTGTTGGAGAAAGAGTAAGAACCGATGCCACTCATAGCACTCAGTAGAGAGTTGCCAGTAAGGTTTGCGGCAAGGGTCTGATAGTTTTTGACCATATTGCGTAGTGCAGAAGTTTCACTGGCAGTGAATACGCCTTCGCCCTTGTGGAGAATTGCGGGCGTGTCATCAGACTCGATGAAAGCACCAGAGGCTGCATAGAGAGAATTAGCAAATAAGTTCTTTTTGAGAAGAGACTTGCCAGAAGAACCACCGCCGCCGGTTTTTTTGGTAGAAGAACTGCTCTTGGTGTCATTTTTTACTGTGGTCGTAGCCTTACCAAGGCCCGCGGGTTTTGGTGTTCTATCCCAATATTTTAATGTAATGGTCACAGAACCAGAGGCTAAAGCAGTAATAGTTGAACCGCTTACAGAGCATTTAGAAGTATCCGAAACATCGAAACCACCTTGAACAAATCCAGGATAGCAGTTCCAACTAATCGCTCCAGATTTACCAACTTCCAAGCTACTGGGACCAGAAGGAGAGCCGCCATTAGATTTACCCTTGGAGTTGCCTGTGGTAACCAAGCCCCTATAAGTAATGCGTAGCCATTGCTTTTTAGAAGAACCGCTACCATCTTTATCGCCACTTGTATTACTTCCGCCACCCGTGCCGCCGCCTGAACCAGCTACGTTATCCTTAGGCGCCACACTCGGTTGACTAATATTCCTAATAGCATCCAACGTGGTGTTCTGGATATTCTTCATCTGGTTGTATGCTTGATACAACTTCTGATACATATCCTAACGAGCAACCTCATAGGCTCCGGCTTCATTGCCGCCATTCCGCAACATTTCATTTGCGAATGCGCTGGCAAAGTAATCTTGTAGTGCTTTCTGAGAAGCAACATCCAGAGCATTAAACATAGATTGCTTTTGCGGGCCTTCAGCACTATTCCACGCCTCGGTAGCAAACATCTGATTGGCTTTTTGGACATACGGTTCAAAGCCCTCTTCGGAGTTCGCCTTGTAAATACCAATTCTCTTCGCCCATTCTTCATTCAGCATATCAGCTTGTGCCAGAGCAGAAGCCTGAATAAATTCACTTGAATTCTGAATTAGGAACTCCATAATTTTGCCGTCGCTTTGAGCCAATACTTCATATACCTTTGTCCACAGAACACCATTTTCCTTTTGGAAATCAAGTGTTTCTTGTTGTAGGGTAATTTGTTTGTTCAAAGCATCAAGTTGCTTATCATTAGCTTCTTTGATACTGTCGATGGTTTCTTGCTGGTGAGAGAAGTATTCTTCCTTTAGTGCGGAATTGAGTTGTTCTTCCAGACTGGCAATCTGACTCGCGGAACCGCCGGACCGCCGCAGTAGCGAAAGTTGACGCTGGAGTTGCTGGCGATCACTAATGGATTTGTTTTGACTATATTGATTGCGTTCTTTATTTAGAGCATCATTTAGTCCATTTACGTAAGCCTCGTTGGCTTCGCGCAACATATCGGTTTGTTCCTGAAGTTGAGAAATTTGTTTCTCCCAGGCTTCAACCAGAGTGTTGTAAATAATTTCTTCCAGCTCTTTCTGATTATCTCGAATTTCTTGTTCAATCTCGTTGATAGAAGATTCAAGTTTGGAAAGAGCTTCATCGGTTTCCTCGACTGTATCACGAAGTTCATCATACTTGTCGATTTGAGCCTGTGCTTCTTCAAAGAACTGAGAAATTAGGTCTTCGCCATCAAGTTGTTCGCCATCATTGGTAATATAAGAATAACCAAGACTTTTGATGTAAGACAACTGATCGGCACCAGACATCTGGTTGAGTTGTTGTAGAAGCGTTAACGTGCCCTTGCCGCCATTGACTTCATTGCCCATATTATATTGGAGCAGGCCGTCGCTTCCTACGTGGAAGAATTGCTTCCATATATCATGGGTATTGATTTGTTCTGCCTGTAGTTCAAGTTGCTTTTGCTGATAGCCCAATAAAGTTTTTTGGACCAAGGCTTGACCTTCGAGTAGATGCTGTTGCTCACGCAAACTCTTGAGGTATGCGCGGCCGTCCGTGATATTAGCGCGCTTGGCGATAATATTGTTGATCTTTTGTTCAATATCAGCAATCTAACGAGTTAGATTATACCATTCAACAAGGTCTTCAATATGGGCTTTCAGGGTATTACCTGAGCCGCCGCCTCCGCCTCCACCACCGGCAGAACCGAGAAGGTCCGCAGTGGTCATAGAAAGCAATGCTTTCCAAGCCATAATCTCACGGTCAATTGCGGCGATAGCACCAGATAGACCGCCCGCATAGGCGGGGCCGCTTACGTTGCCAGCGGCAAACGCAGGTTGACCATTTACAGTTTTGCCACGACCATTATTGGCTTGGCCTTTGAGAATACCTTCGGTCTGCTTGTGGTTGAAGATGATAGCATCGTCGGGAATATCAACAAGTTCTGCGCCATTGCGGCCCAGTAGATGATAGGCATTATCATAAACAGCCAATTCAGGACCAAGTTCGCCAACGAGAGTTTTGGTTCCTTGAGCATAGGCAGGACCAAGATCGTTGACGGTGCCTTGATATTTTCCTCCACCAAACCAACTCTTAACAGTATTCCCTAGACCGCCCTTCTTAGGAGGTTCCGGCATACCTTCGCCGGCTTGAATACGCAGATTCTACTTTTCGACCTCGGTCATTTCAGAGCGATAAGTAACAGTAACAGTAGCAGATTTAGCCTCAATATCTTTGACCGCCTGATTAGCAGCCTTAATGGCAGGCTTTGTGTTCGCATCGACCTTAATCTCATGCTTTCCGCGCGCCATATCTGCTATTTTCTTTTTAGCCACGCCCGCAGCATCGCCGGTTTTTTTGATATTGTCTTGATTAGCTTTTTCTGTTTCTGCAATTGTTGTACTGGCATCACCCGCAGCAGCAGAAGTTTCACCATACTTTGTAGAAACCTTGCTAACTGCTTCACCAGTTTTGGCTAAATTGGATTGATTGCTTGATTCTGCTGCTCCCACTAACATACCTGTAGCAAGTGAAGCGGCGCCAAGCGTGCCATACTTAGCAACGACATTACCAACAGCGGTTTCCGCGGCTGTGCCTTGTGTAATAACTTGCACCAAGGCTTGTTCAACCGTGGATAGGTTGGGCCAAAGTGTGGCGAGCTCTTGTTCATTTCCACTATTAGCAAGCTGAACAGCAACGTCAACTTTCTTCGTTGACATATAAGCAACGATATTCTTATATAATTCTTCTGGATCAGAAGAAAGGTTGACGATAGCCGTCAAATCACTTACCAGAGAATTCGCATCGACGCCTGTAGCAGGCAAGAAACTACTCACTGTTGCTACTAAGCTGTCTACAAGACTTTTTCTGCTTGTTTCTCCTTCTGCTGTCGGAGCAAAAGAACCAACTGTCCCATTTAGATTTTCTACTTGCTTATTTGGGTCTATTCCTGGGGCATTAGTATACTCACCTATAACAGCTTTGAGTTGAATCTCCATCGGAGTTTCAGTAGTGCCCAAATTGAAAGATTCTTTTAGGTCATCCAATTGAGTAGTCAAATCAGTTATTGCTGTTTTGATTTTCTCTATTTCTTCTTGACCTGTTTGGCCAAGATTTTTGAAGGCTTCTTCTGCTTTATCAATTGCGGCTGCCGTGTCTGTTAGAGCTTTAGTAGTGTCTTTTGCTTCAGTGGATGTTGTTGTAGTAGTGGTAGAAAGATCCTCAACTTGAGTATTGCCAACGATTTTAGCATTAGGAGCCTCAAGTTTTAAGCCCTCTTTTGGTTGATTCTCATCCCAACCTTTGAGCACGGCACGTTGAAACTCTGTGCTGAATGCTGCCATAAATTCTTCAGTATTACTGAATGAGATTCCGCTGGCTTGAACCTTCTGTATGGCTTGCTCTATGATTGAGCCGAAGTCTAAAGAACTTAACAATTGATTGAACAATGCTTTTTGTTCATCTGACCATTTGGCCATATCTTCAGGCTTAAAACCTAAAGCGTCAAGAATCTGCTGACCGAAGGGGAAAGAATCAAGATAAGCCTTGGAAGCGGCCTTTTGCTCCTCGGTCAAGTCATCCATGGTATCAATTATGGCCTTGGCTTGACCATTCAAAGTGTCTTTCCACTTTTGAATGGATCTAAGACCGTCTTCTATTGTTGTTCCTTCCCACTCTACTGTCGGAAGTTTCCCGTCCATTGCTTCAAGGGCTTTCTGAACAGCCAACTGCGCTACTAACGCGGCCTTAGTGGCTTCCAATGTCTTGATACGCTCACGAGCTACTTCTGCCAAAGTTTCCTTCATCGCATCGGCCATTTGACCAACGCCCTGTGTCATCGCATCGGCAACCGCAGAGAAATCAACATTGCCAGCGATGTCCACTGTATTCATAATGGCAACAGCAAATTGGTCAAGACTTTGACCCGCTATTTGCAAACTGGATGCATCTGGGTGGAACTTTTGAATATAGTCAATCATAGACAGGAAGTTCTTATAATTCATCTTCCCGTCATTATCACTCAATCCTTGGAAGATATCTTGAACCTGCTGGATAGAATCAATCCAGTTATCAAAGTCATCCATCTAACCTTGCATCATATCATAGCCCATAAAGTCGAAACGTTGAGAATCGGCAATATTGGCGTAGACAGCTTGCATTTCTTTCAGAATCTTTAGACGTGCCTTTTCTTGATCGGTGCTTTCTTTAATATTCTTTTCTACTCTCTCGATTTCTTTGGTGATGCTTTCATAGCTACCAAGAACACCGCCTTTGCCGCCTAATGTTTCTGTCAATTGACGAGAATAGGCGTAAGTGTCGCGGCCTTTCATTATAGGAGAAGTGGTAAGAGTGGAGATAAATTGTTCGCCAGAGGTGCGGTATTTCCCGGTAGATTGATCGTAGGAAGCAATCTGATCAGGACTTACTTTGAAAAGATTAGAAAGTTGCTTTAGTTCAGATTGAGAGATACCATCTGTAATTCCTTTAGCCAGTAGAGAAACGCCATCTTCAATTGCGGTAGAAATGGTTTCGACTACAGTGATTGTAAGCTCGGTGAGGATTTTTTGAATTTCTTCTTCGTCTACGCCTTGAGATCGTAGAGAAGCAGTGATAATAGCCTCTAATTGATCCATTAGCAACTGCGGGCTTTCTTTTAGTTCTCTCTCAATGGCATCGCGTTCGCCAGAATTCAAAGAACGGCCGAGAGCTGATTCTACGAGGTCTGCGATATCATTCGCGGCAACTTCTTCACCAGAAACAATAGAAGTGAAAATATCTTGTAAGCCAGAAGAAAGTTTTGTTTTCATTTCTTCTCGGCTATAGGCTTGCGCGGCCTTAGCAATTGATTTTGCCTGTTCATCGCCAATATATTCAATTGCCTTGTTCCACTCGTCTCCAACTTTGATCAAGGTAGTATCAACACCATAAGCAGAAAGTTTAGAGATTTGATCAGCCGTAACTTTTCCAGTTAGATTGGTCGCGTAATCATAGAATTCTTCTACATATGCTTTGGCCGCATCAGCGGTGCGTTTATCTTTGGAATTTATATATTGCTTTGCGGTTTGAATGTCTTTGATATTGAGAGCAATAAGTTGATTTGTAGCATCATTGATAGAAATTTGACCAGCATCGATAAGTTCTTGGAGATTTTTATCATATGCTTTAGCATCGAATACTCCATCAACAGTAGCATTTTTTATAGCTACATCAACGGCGGCCCGCCCTTGTTTGGAAAGGGTCGTGTAGGTGTCCAAGAACTCAGAGGTTCTAAGCCCTTCAGAATCTTTTACCTATAATTTCTTTAGTGTTTTAGAATAATTTTGGATATCTGTTACCTACTGATTCAGATTATCCCGCATTGTCTGCTGTGCTTCATTAGTCAGATAATAAGCACCTTGGAACGCGTCATAAATAAAAGCAGAATCAAAACTATCAAGGTGGAACTTTTGAACAATTTCTTTAGCTTCTTTTAGAGTAAAACCAGAACCAAGCTGTTTATCTGTGGCAGAAGTAAATGCTGTAGCTAAGTCAGCTAATCGCTCTGAGGTGCCATTTAGATAAGTATTTAGTTGTTCATATATATAATTATCAATGGAGTCTCCAACATTGAGAATGCCCGCATCCACTAACTCCTGAATTTCTTCGCTTGAAAAACTTGTAGCCCATTCAGAAGAGCCAAAGTTATTCAAGAATTTCACTTGAAGGTCGGGAGCAAGTTTGGTAAGATTGGCATAATATTTTGCCAACAAAACCATTTGTCTATCGGCCTGCGCCTTTCCGTATGCTCCACCTTCTTCTGCCATGGTTTTCAATTCAACCAAGCGAGAATTGAAGTCTTTGATCTATTCATTAGAAAGATCATTGATAATAGGGGCGACAAGTTTTTGATAATATTCTGTCCCAAGTGCGATCGCGTTGACGGTTAGCATATCAACTGCTGACTTGCGATTTTCCTCGAAAGAAGCGTCAAATGCTTCAACTGTGGCTTGAATTGCCGCATCATTACTTTGGCGGGCCGCCGCGAGAGCTTTATCCATCGCGGTCTTAGATACTTTGTTGAAGTCCTACATATAGGATTCTAGAGCATCTGTGCCATAGGATTGCCAGAATTGGGTAAATTGATCAGCAGAAGCATCGTAGTCTTCTTGCTTATAATCTTTAGCAGAGATACCGGTCTGTTTGATCATTTGAGAAACGATAGCTTCTTCACCGGAGATATCCTTTAGGATGGAAGCATTTTTAGAAGTATCCAGATAGACACGACTATATGAATAAGTTTTTGTAGAAAGACTCGTCGCTAAACCATCGGTATACTTAGCAACGGCTTCTAAATAATTATTTACATTTTCTGAAACCGAATAAATGCCATCTTCTACTTCAAAAACATTACCCAGAATATCAGTGATATAACCTTCTAAGAACTATGTTGTTAATGGATCACTTTCATTCAAAGTGGTCAGCTGCTGAGCCAATCCATTTAAGCTATCAACGCCAAATAGATTAGTTATTGCGGCAACAAGATCTTTATATGAACTATCTTGCGTAATACCTTGTTTCTTCAAATAAGCAGAGGTATTTTGAGAAGATTCAAAAGCATTAGAGTATTGTAAACCACTAATATTTTGTAATACCTGCGCTCTTTGTTGTGGTTTGGCGGTATAAAACCACTCTTCTGTCTCAGAAAGAGTTGGTAAACCACTCTTATCAAATTTTCTACTGGAAAGTCCAAGATTTTTCTCCGCTGATTTTACTTCGGCCTCTTTCGTTTCAACTAGTTTGTCAGCCCAAGTTTGTGCGCTTTCCGCGGCCTGATCCAATGCCTTACTTAGATCTTGCGTAGCAGTAGACATATTTACAACTGCGTCACCGCTTTCGGTCAAATAAGAAACATATTGCGGATATTTTTCAGCAATTTCGTTCTGAATATCCACATATGCCTATGCTGCTTCAGCACTATCATATTGAGCTTTTTGTAATTTATTGTATTTATCAATATAAGACTGTAAGTCAGATGCGGCCTATTTATCTTCAACTCGCTTAATATTCGCGTCTTCTTGCTCTTTTTTTAGATTTTCAATAGATTCTTCTAAGGCATTCTTGAAAGAGCCAATAATAGCGGGGAGCTAAGATATTAAGCCAATTGCTCCGCCCGCCACGGCGCCCATGGGCCCGCCAAGAGTAAGGCCATAGCTGGCCATAGATAATGCGGATCCACCAGCAGAAAAAACGCTGCCCAATCGAGAATTGCCATTCCCAGAAATTGCAGCCCCAGCAGAAGATAATAATCCTCCACCTACATTTAGTCCTAAATTAATAAGAGCAGAAGGGTTTTGTTTCAGATTACTAAGAATATTTTTTAGTTTTCCGCCAGTCGTTCCACCGCCTGTGGCAGAAAGATTAATATTTGGTTGTAAGTTTGTCCCATTGAATCCATCTTCATAGGCTAACTTTGCTTTTCGTCCAGCATCTCTGGCTATACTAATTGTTTCCTAAAATGCTTGTTTAAGTTTTATAGAAATAGAAGAGCCAGTATCAGAGAATGTCGTCAGTAAGAAAGACGCCAAAGTTTTAACGCCCTTCACAATGGAAACAATATTGAATAATGAACTAAAATTACCCAGTTTAGTAAATCCTGTAATCACCTGATTGAGGAAACTCAGGAAAGAACCAATTACTGGGCCATTTAGTATAGACATATAAAATTGTTGGAAACTATTGCTTATTTGATTGAGCTTCGACTCAAGTGAATCCAATGTCTTGGCATACTGCAAAACACTGGCATCCTCTGCATTCATAGCGGATTCTTGAATTTCAGTAAAACGTTCATAGTTCTCCATGAGTGCGAGGAAACGGGATTGTTGCGTAAATCTTTATACTTTCATATAAAGTCAGACTATATCTTCTATGTATTACACTTCTGCTTTATCGCATACTCTCTTACGAGATAGTCGTTGAGGTGTCTTCCGATTCTTCATATTGATAATAATAATTGCCTGATTTTCCGTTTCGCACATTTATCATATTGCGCACACTGGAAGGTAAAATCTTCATATAATCAGCGACAGCCCGCACACTTTCAAAAGTTTGCACATATTCGCCATCAAGAGTATATTGAATAACTCTGCGCTGATTCTTCCAAGCGCGGCGCTCTGATGCTTTAGCCATATTCTGTTGTTGAGAGCAACTTTCTAAATTCTCAGGACGATTATCAGACTTATTACCATTGATATGATTGATTACATCATATTCTGGAGAAATAAAACATTCATAAACCATTTGATGAACAAGCCACTTTCGTCGAGGTTGGTCAGGCAATTGAATATCTGCCCGCACATAGCCATCAGCTTTCGGTTGGCTATTAGAAACTCGATTCGTTTTGATATTTTTTACTCGGCCAAAATTGGAAACATAATATTGGCTATTGCGAAAACGACGCCATTCTTCGTCAAGTAAGTCTTCATTATGTCTTGGCTGGATATGTTTGGGCGGACGGGCTTTTTTACGATTTTCAGAAAATGAAACCCATTGTAAATTTTTTAATGCATTATTCATTGGGTCCCCATCAATATGGTCTACCGCCGGCAAGTTATCTGGATTAGGCAGGAAAGCCTCAGCCAGCAATCTATGCAGACCTTTTGCTTTCTGTTTACCATTCCAACGTAGAGTAAAATATCTATAACCAGAGTTGATTGTGCCCTCCATAAAAACGCCTGTGCTATCACGCCTTACCTGTCCTTCTTCACTAATCGAGTAATCAGTTTCTTCACCATCAATAATAATTTTCTTGAACATTTTATTTTTCTCCTCGGAAGTTTACCTGCGGATTATCCAATCCGTGGCCTTATTACTATCAGAATCATTACTTCTGCCATTTTGACATTACTATCAAAACTTAGTAGCCGCGGCTCTAAGGAAGTCCCCGCATTTCATAATATTTTTATCAAAGTGTTTAGCTTTGAAATAACCGCCAACAATATAATGAAACGGTTACCAGCAATTATAGTTCCCAAATATCTCTTTGTAGCGCTTTCCAAACTGGACCAACGTTCGCCTAACTCAATAATTACTTGGTCCAAATCCCTAAATTGTCCTTGGCTATCACGTAAAGCGACACCAACGGATTTTAGAGCTGTTTCCACTTTACTTGCATCAAGAAATTCGCCATTTTCATCTTGAGAAAGTCCGGCTTTCATTTCGGACATACGGCTTATGATTGACTTCATCGCGCTACCAATGTTCGTTGCCGACTCACGGGTAGCCTCTACCATTGTGGCAATCATAGCAGTCGTATTCTCAAAACTCATTCCCACAGATGCCGCAGAAGATGCGGTCTTACTCATTGCGGTAGCGAGTTCTTGGGTATCACTGGCTGATATGGCTGCGACCTCACTGTACACGTCAGTAATGTGCTGTGCATCAGACATTTCTAATTTGAAACCACGAATGGCCACTGTCATAGCATCAGCTGCTTCGGCATATCCCATACCGGCAATACGTGCCATTTTAAGAGTTTCTGTCGTGAGTTCCATTACGTCAGCGGTTCCTAACAAGGAATGTTTAGCAAGGCTTGTAAAACCTTGCCCATATGGCTATGCGTTTCCGCACAGTTCAGACTATATCTTAGCGCTTTGCGCCACCCATTTCAAGCACCATTGACTTGTGCCTTACTCCACCTTGACGGTAGGATAGTCGTTGAATGTTCCGCTTTCGCGGCTTCACTGCTGATTTGCCCACGGGCATCCCAGCAATTAGGGGTGATTGGTGTTCTATTCAGTAGGGCCAGAAATCCGCTGCCAGTAATAACCTTTACAAGTTCCCTTCCGGTCGGCTGCGCCCCGAATCGCGGGATGAGAAACTCCCATCGCATCCGCGGCCTCTTGAATTGTTTTATAGGTAGCCACAACATTGCCATTCACATCAATCTGTTGAATGGGACATTGGCCTTTGTGGCCATTAGCATAAGCATTTTTCATATTTTCGCTTTGGGATACTTCACGTAAATTCGTAAGAGCGTTATTTTCTTTGTTCCCATCAATATGGTCAATGTAATCGGGGAGATAACCATAAAAAGCTTCCCAAACAAGGCAATGGGCAGAGCGGAAATTTCCACCAATGTTATATCTTACATATCCATTTCTGCGGCCGCCCGCGAGAATTTTGCCCGTCTTGCTATTTATACATTGGCCATGTTCATTTACCAAATAATTTGGATCTATGGTTGTTGGAACCCAGTTATCATCTAAGGGTTCTTGACTTACAACTCGCTGCTCCGCACGGACCAAATGGTCTTGAGCATTCTGTTCTGCGGAAACCCATTCCAGATTTTCTACTCGGTTATCATTACGAATGTGATTTTTATGATGAACCATTGGTAAATTATTTGGATTGGGAAGAAAATATTCTGCTATCTTACGATGAAGGAGAAAATATATATTTTTTCCTTTATGTAAAGTGCAAATACGAACATATCCTTCTTCTGTGATTGTCCCTTTTAGAAAACGCTTACGCTTTTCACTATAAATTGTGCCATCTTCATATAAAAGATAAGGAGTTTCTTCTCCGTCAATCATTAGCCGTTTACTTTCCATTTATCTAATCTCCTTTTCTTTTATTATAACACAAAAATTAGAACTTGTCAAAGTTTTACCGTGTTGTTTTATAATCCACCCTGCTGATAAAATAGCTAACTGACTTCATAAACACCCTGTGTAGTTACACCATACTGTTGAGCAATACTCATATACTCATTGATCTTGCCCCACAGATCGGATACGCTCATATCCGTAACTACAGCAATATTGGTCATAGCCTTATCAAGGTTTTGGATATCCTGATAAGCATTGCGGATGCCATTTCTGACGATATTTATGATTTGAGAAAAGCCCATCCATTGCTTAAGAGACATCTGCAAACGATTTTGAAATTGCTCTGTCTCTTGTTGCGCCAAGTTGGCCGCATCTTTTTGTGCTTGCTCCGCGGCAGCTCTGTCTTTTTCTGCTTGAGCGGTAGACAACACTTTGGTATTGATGCCGCGAGCTTGCGTGCCATAATCTGTGCTGCCAGGAGTGTACTTCCCACGAAGTTGTTGTTCAAGTTCATCTACTCGCTGCATAGCCGCATTTAGCGCAGCTTGCAGGTCATCTACTTTGGTTTGAAGATTAGTTTGAGTAGCTTGAAGTTGCTGGACAACGGTTTCTTGTGCTTTTAAGTCTCCGCTTGCTATCCCCGCCGCATTTTGAGCCGAAGCTACTACGGCCGCCTTCGCGGCTACGTCCGCCTGAGCAGCCTACTATTCTTTATGTAGTTGAGAAACAGGATCTTTTCCTTTACCCCAAAACTTCTACAAAGCACTTTCCGCTTGTGCCGAATAAGACTCAATAGGATTGTCTCGAAGAGCTTTTTCAATTGCTTCTTTAATAAGTTTTACGCGGTCAGCGGTATTTGTCTGAATTTGAGAAATGGCTGTATCATCCAATCCCAGCACTTTCAAATAATAACCAACAATATCCGCGCCGCCTGCTTTGAACCTATTAGTATATTCGCCCTCTTTATTTTTTTGGAAAGCTTCCGCGACTGTGCGATTGAAAACCTCAGAAACCTTATCTCCAATTGCGCCCTTTGCTTTTACTGTATCAGACAAAGCAGAAAGCATCTTAATTCTCGCAGTAGCAGAGTCTGCACGAGAGTTCAAAATTTCATTTACCGCTTTTGTGCGAACTTCTTTTTCACTCTTACTGTTTAGATCTGAAAGTTTCGTTTGGGAGGCCGCCAATTCTGCATTTGCTTTTTTGACAGCATCTGCTGCTTCCTCAGCCTTGGCCTTCAAATCGTTATACTTGTCCGCGGCTTGTCCAATAGCATCTGTTAGCGTAGCACTATCTTTGATGCCTGCCTTATTTAGCTTATTTTTGTCGTCTCCAGAAAATAGCTAACCAATTGTAGCACCACCGCTTTTGGCATCGTTGATAGCCTTTACATACTTATCAACTTCTTTTTGTGCGCGTTTCCAAGAATCAAGTTCCGTTGGCGTAAGAGCCAAAGCTGTTACATCAATACTCGCAAAATCTGTCTGAATCTTCGTCAGGGTAGTTTCCAATTGACTTGTCAAAGAATTAACCTTATTCAAGTCTTTGATATTCATAAACTCCCCAGACGTTAGGTTCTCTAACTATAGTTGTTTATACTGGGCATTACGCAAAGCGGTCTGCATTCTTTTGCCGACTGCGGAATTCACATCGACATTTTTCAGAGCCTATTGAATATTTTTGGTTATTGTCGCATATTCATTGGCTGCTGTTTTGAATACAATAGGTATTGTAATTTCTTGCACCTTTCTATCCGCCATTCTCCTTTACCTCCTTTTATCTCAGATTTCTTCATCTATATAGGTAATCCTACACACTTCCTCCATTGCGTCTGAAACATTTTCTGGCATAGCAATTACGTTGAAAGTAGAAACCATAGGATCCGCCCGCTCACCCATCCGTAAATTGATATTACTTAGAATAGTGATTTTAGGCATTGTAATTACACCCGTGCGAATCAAGCCTTCATTTTCATCTTTTAGCTCAAAAGTTGCTTCGAGACGATATGTAGAAGAAAAGCGTTCTCTGGACATAGAATAGGAAACAGATTCCTTTCTATATATAAAGTAATAATCGCACAAGATTACTTCACCAGAATGGGCGGCCCCGCAAGAAATTTTTGTCGCAGCCTCGCCAGTTGCGGTTGTATAGTTAGACACGGCGGGGTGAAGTTTCTGCTGGATATTATTGAAGTCATATTGGTAGACAAAAAACTTAGTATTGGGCGCGATTTGGTAGGTTAGATACGCATCTCCATTGTCATCCAGAAGAATTTTTTCTACATATGGAACAACCAATCCTTCATTTTTTGTAATCACTTTTGCTTCCAAAAGGAAGTTCAAACTTACAGGGTTGATCGTTCCATTGGAGAAAGTAAATACGGTATCGCCGCGGTCTTCCCATATTACACGCGCTTCATTATGTAAGCCGCCGCGGGCCGCGATAATACCACTGCGTTCGCTTAGAACAGCAATTTGTAGGTTTTCAAAATAAATTATGGGTTCTCCTTTTTCTACTATCTTTGACCCCAAGTCGGTGTTTTGGCGGGCCTTGATAGTGACGTGTTCAAGAGTTTTTATACCAAGTTCTTGAATAGTCATCTCCTTTACCTCCAAATAAAAAAGAGATGCATCAGGCATCTCCAAAGTCTTTTTGGTATTCTTCTTTGAGCCATTTGCGTAATCTCCATGCGGGCAGATTAGGAGTGCTTACACAACTAAGCAAAGCCTTATAATCACATTTTTCCAATTTTTCACGTAGCCAGTCTTTTATAGAATCATCAACCGAGAAAACTATCTCATTAGGACAAAATTCATTTTCACCCAACAAATGAATTGTTCCCCAAGCACATACACGAAAATCCCAAGGATAATTCAGAATATCATCACTATGCTGATATTTGCCAGATCTAAAAATATGACGGCACTCTGTAATGCCAGGAACTGAAAAATCCTGCTTATGCCCATCTTTACAATAATGATAGATATTGAGACAGCAGTGAACTGGCCGACCTGCGTAAGGCAATGTGCCTAAGTCTTCGCTATAAAGCAGCTCTGTATCTTTCATTGTGCGATTTTGATTTAGTTGGCTAATAGGTTGAATGAATGAGAGATAAGGACTATGAGCGAGGCTTGCCTTCACAAATTGAACGCTTAATTTGTTAGCGCGTCCAAACGGCGGATTGGTAATTACTAAGGATTTTTCCATATAAGGAAGTTTTACTTCTCTATAGTCTGCTTGAATAATTCCATCTGCTTCTGGAGCAATATCATATGCTAAAGTGTTAGCTGGAAGATATTTCAAATATGCTCCCGCTCCAGCAGCTGCTTCAATGATACGATCCCAATCTGACCCCAGTATTTCAAAAGTTTTTTCTACACAATATTTAGCCAAACTATCTTCTGTATAATATTTGTCTAAGGCAATCTTTGCCATTAACGGTCCACCTCTATTTACGCCGCGGCCAGACGATTGAGTTCCTCAAAATTCTTTACGCGGTAGTTTTCTTCCAAAATTTTCCTATTGACAACCGAATAAGTAATTGATATACAGTCAGCATCTTCTTTCGCGGCTGTATGAGTATGCTGCCGAGAATAATGGAATTTCTCTTTGATATCTTTAGACGGCACGAGATAGATAATTACTTCGCCTTCAATGGTATCATATAACACAAAGAGAAATTTATCACATTCGTAAGGATGACATTGATTGAATGTAATGCTCACACAGGGCAGACGAGAAGATTTTACTTCCCATTGCTCACCCGCGGCTGTGCATAAATCATGTCCACTACCATTATCTTGAATAAGATTAGAACACTGACTTACAATATACGGTTCACTCCATCCTTCACCAAAAGCCTTATTGGAAAGAGCTTTTAGATTAGCAAAGGGATTGATTTGTTCTTTTTCTTTTTGGAGAGCCGCAATTTGTGCGTCAATTTCTGCCAAGCGGGCTTTCTGTGCCGAAGTCATAAATAAAATCCTTTCATCTTTTTTATATTATACTCTAAAAATTGAAAAATGTCAAAAAAAAGAGGGGCGAGATTTCTCTCGCCCCATTAGCCCATAGAATATGGGTTGAGTTATGTAAAATACTATTAATATTTTACGAGTTTCATCATGTTCTTGTCCTTGTCGCGCAGCACATTCAGGGTCATGCTGAACCAGTTTATTCTTAGCTCATAGTTTTCTATGAGATGAGACTATATCATTCATCATATAAAATGACTTAGCTACTCTTTCGACATATTGTCTACTTCCTTGCGGAATAGTCGTTGAACGTTTGTTCTTCGCTGCTGATTGTCCCTACCAACTAATTGTCAAACCATTTAGGTTTAGTTGTCTAACGGGATGTCCCAGCAATTAAGCAGCTTTTACTTCCACATTCAGCAAATTCGTGGAAGGATCGCCTTCTGCCTGAAGGGTAAGGGTGACTTCACTCAATAGCTTCGCGCGTTCAATAACGAACTGGAACGCGGAGTCGTGACCATCTTCATCACGAATTAGAGCGTCGCCCACAACCTTATAGACACCAGGGAATCTATTGGGAGAAATTACGAGCATGTTGGCATCGGCGGCCTCATTGCCCTCGGCATACTCTTCTACCCAGAAGATACGAACGCGGTCGCCAACCTTGAAACTATTTTCAGGCAGCGTCTGCGTTGCGGTCACTTGGCCGCGAGTTCCCTGAGTGAAGTTGACCCACTTATATTCAGCGGGTTTTGCAGTGGGTAGATCGTTGACGCCCACATCAGTGGTGCCCTTACCAACAGGAATATCGTTCGCAGTTTCAACTACGAACTGAGCATTCTTGTGAATCTTTACTTCGTGAGTGGTGCCAGCATTATCCTTCATCTGGGCGCCCAGCAGTAGACGCATTTCTTCCCAAGAAATAACGGCGTCTTCCAGATTCACGTTGATATCCTTACCAT
>ERZ857629.673-NODE-673-length-44613-cov-39.036312_pt1 | contig 44613 bp, 33 predicted proteins | sample MGYA00519700_ERZ857629 | MGnify/ENA primary metagenome ERZ857629 (study PRJEB31778, sample SAMEA3449351) | human gut metagenome | biome: human gut; feature: human-associated habitat; material: faeces | place: United Kingdom | collected 2010/2012 ... | reverse complement strand
GCCGCCGGCACCACCCGCGCCACCCTCAACGTCAACGACCAGTGGAAAGGCTTCGCCCTGCCACAGAGATAAAGCCATGATAAAGTTGAATCTCGAATATCGAATGCCACGATAAAGTCGAATGTCGAATGCCCTGATAATGTGGATTTGGAATGTCGAATACGAAATCGGTTTTGTGGATTAAACGATATATTTCATACAATATCGAGGGAAATGTTTGGGGGCGAAGGGAGATGGCGCGTAACTTTGTGTCGTCAGAAGCGTCAAGGCGACCATCTTATTACTCATTCTCCCCCTCCCCGCCTTACGCCTTGACATCTATTACAGGCCATAGGCCGCTAATCGTTAAACATTACAGGCCATAGGCCGCTCATCAACCAATACTAATCGTTAGACAATGTGCATGTATTCAGACAACCGTTTTGATAATGAACTTACCGAAGACGGCAACGAACTTTCAGAAGACGGCAACGGGCTTTCAGAAGAAGAAATGGCTCGGGCTACGGAAGTGATTGTCCCGGCGCCGGATGCGACGCCGACACCGTGCAATCAGGCGCTCGGTAATCAGGCGTCGGGCAATCAGGCATCCGGCAATCAGGCGTCCGGCAATCAGGAGGCTGCGGATGTTTCGCAGGAGGATTTTCCGTCGGCGGCGTTGCTGCCTGATGCCGGGCAGCGTATGTCGCTCGGCCGTGCCATGGGTGTGAGCGCCGCCGTGGGTGTCGCCGGGGTTTGTGTCGCGTCCGTATTGACCAAGGAGGATGCCTCGCTGAGCCGCGCCGCCACGCCTGACAATGAGAAATCGGCAGACGATATTGCCGCCAATGCAGGCGCGGGCGATGACACGGAGCGCGTCGAAGTGCCTGCCGCGCCGCATGTTACGATTGGTTACGAGGACATGCCGATGAACAGCGGTATGGAGACATGCGATGCCGGGGATATCGCCGATGCAGGCGCGAACCATGTAGGCGGCGCCGAGGCCCCGGATCCGCTATTCGGCGGATTCGGCAGCTTGTGCGCGGACATATAGCGACAGCGTGTGCACGCAGCCTCCCCGTATGATTATGGAACAGGGACTGTTATGAAACAGTCAAAAGTAACGACCTATATGATGCTCCGCTAATCCCCGTATGACTATGGAACAGGAACTGTTATAAGACAGAGACTGTTATGAAATCGGGACGACTACGGCTGTAGCCAGAGCTGCTATGCCCTCTTCGCGGCCTACAAATCCCAGGCGCTCGGTGGTAGTGGCCTTTACGCTCACCATATCGGCATCTATACCGAGGTCGGCGGCCATATTGGCACGCATGGCCGTGATGTGCGGCGCCATCTTAGGCGCTTGTGCCATAATGGTAATATCCATATTATAAGGCATATATCCGTGGTCGCGTATCAGCGCAACCACGTGACGCAGCAGCCGGCGCGAGTCTATGCCCGCATATCGCGCGTCCGTATCCGGGAAATGACGTCCTATGTCGCCCAGCGCCATTGCGCCAAGCAGTGCATCGCACAGGGCGTGTATGGCCACATCGGCATCGCTGTGCCCCAGCAGGCCGCGGTCGTGGTCAATGGTGACACCGCATAAAATCAAACGGCGCCCATCGGTGAGGACGTGCACGTCATAGCCGTTGCCGATACGTGGATATTGCATATCTTCAAGTGTTTATGGAATATGGAATGCGGAATGTGGAATGTGGAATGCGGCATTTCGCTCAGGTTGCGCCCTATGACGCCACCTGCCTCGAATGCAAGTGACATCAAAGCCGAAGGCGACAGCCGGTGTCAACGTTTGCGCTTGCCCAAGAGGTCGCGCAGCCCGTCCATATCGAAAGTCAGGGTGAAGCGCAGTGTCTGATCCAGAGGCGAAGTCTGCGCCGTGGCCAGCATATATGATGCATCCAGACGCACGACGTTGAGCGAGAAGCCGGCACCTATGCCGAAGTACTGGCGGTTGCCCTTGAACTTATTCTCGTAGAAATAGCCTGCGCGCAGGAAGAACTGCTGGTTGTAGCTGTATTCGGCACCCAGCGACCAGGTGATTTCGCGTAACTCCTCCTTAAATCCACCCGGGGCATCACTGAAGCTCTTAAATATGCCGGTGATTGGCGACATATTCTCCCAGTCTTCGAGTGCATCAAGATATGCCTGCTGTCCCTCGGTGGTCTGAGTATCGTAATCGCTTTCGCGCGGCTTGGCCGGCACAAGCAACTTATTGGCATCGAGGTTGATAGACAAGTTATGATAATCAGCCAGCGGGAAGGTGAACGATGTACCCAGACGCAGGTTGGTGGGAAGAAACGCCGGATAATTGCCATTGTCATAAGACACCTTGGTGCCTATGTTCGAGATATTCCAACCCCAGGACCATTGACATTCGCTGCGTCCGATGATGGGATAGGTGGTGTAGTATCCCGAGATGTCGGCCGAGAAAGCACTGGCACCCGAAGTTTGATCGCCGGCATAACTGTCGCTGAAACCCAGGTCACTGTAGATGTAGCGGAAAACAACGCCCATGGAGAATTTCTCGGAGAGTTTGCGCGAATAGCCGACATCTACGGACATTTCGTAGGGGTTGAGGCTCTGTCCGGCATCCCCGGAAGGCCCGGCTGTATTGACTTCGCCCAGCGAGAAATAGCGCAGCGAGGCACTGATGGCCTGATTGTCGCCCGAGCCGATTTTGTAGTATGCCGACAGGTTGGCCAGGAAGATATCGTTGACCAATTTGCGCAGCCACGGCGTGTAGCTCAGGCTCACGGCGGCGCTTGAGTAGGCAAAAGCATATTTTGACGGGTTCCAAAACTGCGAATTGACGTCCGGATCTGAAGCGACACCCAAGTCACCCATGGATGCGCCGCGTGCGTCCGGGGCTATACCCAGCGAGGTCACGCCGGTGGTGATGGGGTTGAATTCGTCGTTCTTAATATCGTCGGCGGCCATGACGCCGAAAGCCGTCGCCAAGGCCAGGGCCACGGCGGCACAGCGTCCGCAATTGTATTTCTGTCTCATGGACATTGTGTGATGTGTTTGCTTTGGTGATACGGATGACGGCCTGCACGCGTGAGCGAAGACCGGTCTATTAGTAAACGCAATTTTGCGCTTAATATTGTGGAGCACCGCCATATCATTGCACACCGGCATATCATTGCGCGTCGGCGAGGGTGCGGTTGGCCTGCATGGCCAGGAACTCCTTGCGCGTGTACGGATAGGTGGAAGTGCCTTGGCGCACCCAGTACTTGCCGCCGTACTCGGTACCGAACTGGTTGGGACGAATCTCGATGACAAAAACGTTCTTGCCGCCGGATTCGGCCGGGTCGAGCCACAACGTGGATATGCAGTCGTTGGCGGCTCCGCCGAGATTGATGCGGATGTCGTTGCGCACACGTAGTTCGTACTTGTCGCGGTCTCCACCGAAGAGATGGTGATATAAGTCGTCATTGCCCACCACGTACCCGTATCGGTTGACACCGATATACAACTTGCCGCCTTGGGCGCTGTTGAGAAATCCGCAAATACGTTGCAATATATGGTCACGCTGACGCGGCATGTCGATGTGCAGTCCGTCTTCGGGGCAGATGTAGCTGCTCTTGAACTCGAGCGTCTGTGTTTCTTCGCCCAAGAATATGGGCTGCTGTATTTTGACCTCGATGTTCAGCAACTGCGATATGCGCCCGGTGATGGCGCCTTGGGCTTCGTCCACGTCCATTTCCATGGACAGGTTGGCCGTCAGAGCCAATTTGGCCAGGCCGACGGAGGTCTCGTCGTAATCACCGGCGATGATGTCCCATAGAAAATCGTTTTTGGACGAATCGTAGATGTAACTGAGTATGCGCAACTGACGGCTGCGCATTTCCAGTACCGGATAGTCACCCGAATTTTCTTCGTCGGCACGAATATCATCCACGTTGATGTATCCCGAGCTGACGAAGGTGCGCAGGCGTCGGACAAAAGACATGCGCCGTGCAAAGCATTGCACCAGACCGTTGTTGTCTATGAGTCGCGCCAGCATACGCGCAAAGGCCATATAATTAAATCGGCGCAAATAGCTTGACTCAAGCGACCCCACGCGGTCTATGATGTGTATCAGCTCGACCACGTGCTCGGGCTCGATGGTCGATTCGGGCAGGTCGTCATCGGTATTTTCCGATGCAAGGTCCATGGTTTCGGGAATATGGAACACCGAAGACTTGAGCAGGAACAGCATCGTGCGTATGGCATCGTGCGGCGTGAATGTATTAAAATCCTCGTCTACCGGCCTGTTGTATCGGCAGAGCAGTCGCCCGGTGGGCTCCATAGACATGTACGTAGCCACTACGTAGTCGCCTTTGGAAAGTTTGGTACTCTCGGTGACGATATTGACCGGGTCGCCCTGCGCCGATATACCCAGATAGGTTTCGCGGCCCTTGTACTTGGTCCATCCCATGACCAGACACTCGAGGGGAGTGTCTTCGTCGAGGTCGTTGCGCACCATATCCTTGATGGCCGGCAGCAGCGTATATCGCGGCTCATCGCCCGAGCCCAACGACAGGACTTTGGCATCGAATACCAGCGCGTTGTTAAAGTCGTCCCTAAAATCATCTATGGCCATGCCGTACACATCATATTTCACTATCTCGGAAAGGCTCAGCGTACCCTCGCCGTTAGAAATGCTTTCGTCCACAGGTTTGACCCTGAACAGGCGTCCGTCGCCTTCGATTTCGGAGACATATACCCGGACCGTGTCCCCGGCATCGACGACACGCAGATTTGCACGAGAGGGACGTGTCAGACTACCGGGTTCGTATAGTGCATGCTCCACATCGGCCCAGAAGCACGACAGAGCATCCAAGTCATCACAGCCCTCGGGAAGAGCGGCTATGCGTTCGGATGTGTATATCTGGATGTTTTGCCATGGCAGCATATCGACGGGCAGGATGGCGCGATTGACACCGCCGCGACTTTGCGAAACAAGGTGCAGGCTTTCGCGCGTGGCCACGAGGCCGGCGCCCTTGCCCATGTAGTATTGGGCGGAGGACGGAGAGGTCGGGGAGGACAAGTCGGCAGAGGCGGCTTCCAGGGCCAATTGCTTAAGATTGTCAAGGCTCTTCCAGCCAAAGCGCAGGGGCGACTCGGATGTCCCGGCTGCGGCCTCGAAGGCCTTGCGCAGCAAGTCGGGAGCCAAGGCCTCGTTCTCAAACACAAGATAACGCACCAGTGCGGCGCGATATTCCTGTATATCGAAATCATCGTCCTTGGACGACAGCAGCAACCGCAGAGCCAGTACGCGTATCATGCGCTGCAACATATCGCGGCCGGCGCGGTCATCGTATGTCAGGCCGTCGGCTCGGGTCTTGTTGAGACGCACGTAAGAGTCAAGCACGCGTATGAAAGCCGAGCGAAACGGATCTTGACTCCAGTTGCTGTGATTGCCGTCGGAGATGATAGAAAGGATGTCATCCATGCGCTGCTCGATGATGTCCGGGCACAGTGCAAATATGGCGTTCATCACCTCGAGCTTGTCTCCGGGATTGTAGAGGTATCCGCTTTGGCGCATCTTGGCTATGATGTCGTCCAAGTAGGCGGTATGCTTACCCGAATCTATCATCTCGAGGGCGCGTATCGAAGTGCTGGCATGGCGCACATAGCCTTCGAGGCGTCGACGCCAGCGCGTGCGCCACGTATCGTCGAGGCTCGAAATCAGTCGGCTTTCTTCGAGTAGGAACAGACATACGGACACGTATGCCCGGAGGACGCGGATGTGGCGGCGCAATGTTCGGTAATGCATCGTCTCGATGGTGTCGCGCACTTTGGACAGGAACATCAGCACCCATTCGCCACGGTGGCTGCGGTAAGCCGCGGCGATGTCGGCATACGATGCATCGGCAAGCAGCAGGCTCTCGGCCAGGCGTGCCTCGGCTCCTATGCACAATTCGGCTCCTATGGCCGGGAGGCTGTAAAATTTGACCTTACGTTGTACTTGCTCATCATCTATCAATTGGAGGCGCAGTCTGTAACGGTCAATCTTGGTCACCCGGCAGCGTATATCCTGATAAGGCATCAATTTGGCTTTACCGAAATTGGCGAGGTTGAAAATAAGGCCATGATTATCGCGCACAGTGTAATAAGGCAATTCGTACCCCTTAAGTCCGGACACTACCGTAAAGGGATATTCTTCGCCTACCTTGTAAAATTGGTCCAAAAATGCCGAATAATCCTGCACCAACGCAATAGTGCCGTCTTGCACCTGCCTGGCGAGGCACAGCAGCGTTGCCGGGTCTTTTTGCTCTTTTTGAAAATCATACAGACGGATACGATACTCCACTCCGTCATGTTCTACAATAAAATACTGCAAATTGCCCTGTACAATGCGTTCCTTTACCGGAAGCTCGTACGAATTTCCTGCTTTGAATTTCATAATTTGTTTACTTTTAAGATGTTATGTGTATCTAAAAATCGTATCTATCAGAGTCCGTATGCATATGTGCGTAATCGCACACGCCTTGTCTCGCTTCGGAAGACACAGTGTACATCGCAACTGCGAAATGCGGCATCACGACCGTCCGGGAAATGTCGGGGGCAACAGGTCTCCCTAAGATAGTCTTCCTAAGATAAATGTGTGTATAAAAATCATACGTCGCTTTACGACAGCACAAAGATACACCAAAATGCCGCATTATCACATCGGCGCAGCATTAAAAAACTTAAAAGGCGCAATGTTTTTTCGTAGGACCGTGGGTGCATGGTTGCGCAAATATTACGATGGATTTGGCCGTCACGACACAAAAGGCTAAATTTGTAACACGATAAGCCGTTCGTCGGCCAAAGGTACAACAGACGATAGTACACAGTGAAATACTTCATGATAGCCGGAGAGGCATCCGGCGACCTGCATGCCTCGCAAGTGATGGCAGCCCTACGCCGCCGCATACTCGGCTCGGCCTATGCCGCCGACGACGCCGCACGCGCCATCATCGACCTCGCCTCCAAACCGCATAAACAAAAATCCAAATACTAAACCGATATGAATATGTCCAAAGAACCGACCATCGCCACAACAGGCAAATGCAAAAGGCTAATAGTGACGCTACTGACACTTCTGCTTATCATCCCCGGTGTAGCCATGGCAAAAGGCAAGTACAAGCCCGGCAAATATGACGAACGATACGAAATCCCGTTTTCACGACTATCCTGGCGTGGCAAGACATACAAGAAAGGCACCTGCGAAATATGGGTAGACCTTACCGATATCGCACGCAACGAGCCGCCGAAATTGCAGCTACAGTTTAATAACACATCAGGCAAAACAATCGGCCGGTATACGTTCTGTCCCATCGATGGAGTTAAAGCCGAACTTATATACAAGCCCGATTCCCTTACTTACGAAACATCTATACCCGGCCCCATTCTATGGAAAAAACGCACAGAAACAGACTATCATATCTTGATGTGGAACACATCCACGCTCGTTTTCAAAACCGTTATACCAGAAGGTAGTACAGCAAACTATCACATTACATTAATGGTTGAAGACGGTGATGATGTCGAAGAAGACGATAACGGCATAGACTGTGTCTTCGCAGACTCGGACGTACACCATATCTTCGAAAGCGTATTTGAGTGCGCACGACGTCGCGGCGCAGTCACCTACAGGGAAGAACCTTTCATTCCAGACTTCGTCCTTTGATCAATAATCCTGCCTCGGCAACGAAACGAGTCCGACAGCCGTTGCGCTTCTTATCTGAATCTTTCCCGTGCCGTTACAAGCAAAAAACGGGCGTCGGATTTGGCCGTCACCGCACAAAGGACTAAATTTGTGACACAATAAGCCGCTCGGCGGCTTCCCAAAGCGACAGATAACAGTACACAGTGAAATACTTCATGATAGCCGGAGAGGCATCCGGCGACCTGCATGCCTCGCAAGTGATGGCGGCTCTGCGCCGCCACGACCCGGCAGCCGAATTTGTATATCTCGGCGGCGAGGGTATGCGTGCCGTCAGCGGCATCGCGCCGGTAATAGACTATCGCGACATGGCGTTCATGGGCTTCAGCGAGGTATTGCGCAACCTGCGACGCATTTCCGCCAATCTGCACGCCGCCAAGGAGGCGCTGCGCAGCGCACGCCCCGATGTACTGGTACTCATCGACTATCCGAGCTTCAATCTCAAGGTGGCCGCCGAAGCACACCGCTTGGGCATCCCCGTGGCATATTACATCTCGCCAAAAGTCTGGGCGTGGAAGGAATGGCGCGTCCGTACCATCAAAAAATTAGTGGACTGCATGCTCGTCATCTTCCCCTTCGAAGTCGATTACTACAGGCAGCGCCACCACTACGAGGTGGAATATGTCGGCAACCCCTCGGTGGGCGAAATTGACACCGCACTTGCCGCCAAGCCCGAGCGTTGCGAATTTCTTGCCGCACAAGGCATGGACTCGAAGCGCCCGTACATAGCGCTTCTGCCCGGCAGCCGCCGCGGCGAGATACGCAACAATATGTCCGTAATGCTTGAGGCCGCAGCACACTTTCCGCAATATGGCGTGGCCGTGGCCGCCGCCCCGGGTATGGACGACAGCGTCTATGCACCCTATGCTTCGGAACGTGTACACGTGGTACGCAATGCCACGATGCCGCTGCTGGCCTATGCGCAAGCCGCGCTTGTCACCTCGGGTACGGCCACGCTCGAAGCGGCCTTGGCCGGCACGCCGCAAGTGGCTTGCTATCGCGCCAACGGCAGCCGACTGTCCTACGCCATCATGCACCGCCTGCTCAAAGTTGACTACGTCACCCTGCCCAACCTGATAGCCCGCAGACGCGTCATCGACGAAATGCTGCTGCACCACTGCACTGCGGATGCCGTGGCCCGGAGCATGGCCGCAATCATAGACGATAATGCCCCGGCACGTCGCGAGATGCTCGAAGGATATGCCGAGATACGACGCATACTCGGCTCGTCCGATGCCGCCGATGCCGCCGCCCGAGCCATCATCGACCTCGCATCCCATACGCATACATCCTCCAAATAACACAATCAGCACTCATTCAAGACAAACCTTGTCGGCACCCTCGGCATCAGTATCGAAGCCGGAGGGTGGCAAAACGAGCTACTATTCGAAATAAGGCGAGATGTTAAAATGATATAAAAAGAAGCGAGGTATTAAACTTTTACCCTCGGAATTGCGTCTATATTTTAGACCTGCAAAAGATTATCGGCTTTAGGGTCGACAGCTCCGATGCACACGATGCACGATGACACATAAATCTCGTGTCATACAGCGCACGGAGTACAAAAAACAACGAGAGAACATAGGCAAGGGAACCGATAAGCAAGCGCAAATCGTCCCTTCCTCAATCTTATACTTATAATTCAATTTTGTTTAGGGTTAAAGAACTGCTTAATAAAATGATTAGTTTTTCATAGGATTAGATTTTTAAGGTTTTAACAAGAATGGGGAAGTCGTGAGATTTCCCCTTCCTAATTATGCGAGACCGCACACGACATCCCCTCCGGACATCAGTCGCGGCATCAGTCGCGGCATCAGTCGCAGCATCCATCGCGGCATCAGTCGGTGCGAACTCGGCGAACCGCTAACTATTGACCATCTATACGTACGATGGCTTCCGCAGCTATGACATTGCCGTTTTCTTCGGCCTGCTTGTACCAATAACGAGCCTGTTGTAAGTCCTTGCTCACCCCCAATCCCCTCTCGTAGAACATTCCAATCTGATACATAGAATAGTCATTGCCCTGCTCCGCCGCTTTTTTATACCACTCCAACGCCTTGGCGTAATCGCACTTAATCTTCTCGCCTACATAGAGATAGTCCGCCATAGACACCTGCCGCCGGCCTTCCGGCTACTTGAACACCGGACGGACAGGGAGGCCGATGCAACGCGCAGTCGCCCAAACCTCCGGAGTGTTTCTTTTGTCGATAGACAACCGTTTCCCGTATTTATTGTCATCAGACAAATTGCATACCCAGTATTTGCCATCGCCTATACCTTCAAAACTTGTTTTACCGGTATCACCTTCTTTCTCATAATAATTCCATCCGGCGGCAGGAAGAAATATGTAATTGCCATTTGGGCCAATGACTTTATAGCCTTGCATTTCGTACAACTCAGTCCATTGCCACGTGCATTTCTCTATAAGCTCATCGCATTCCGCCTCAGTCGGCATACGCCACGGTGCGCCTAATTTAACAGAAGCCACATCGTCTTCTTTGTCCAAGGTCGTTTTGCCGTCCTTTGCCGTGTACTTGGAAATGGAATTTTCGTCTCCGAATTTGTAGTTACCCCAGCAATAAGCACAGTAATGCCCGGAATCATTCATTTTCGTTTCCGTCTCGCCCCAGGCATAGTAATCGCCGCACTCCCACGGATTTTCGGCGCCGATGTTGCAGGCGGCCCATTTGACAGACAGCCCCAAGTCCACATATGAGGACGGGTCAGGGAGCGAGACCTCCGCACTATTCTCGGTACATTCCGGACTTATGGCCTGTCCGACAACGCCTGACGCTCCAAGATTGCAAGATGCCGGGTCAACCGACAGCCCCGAGGCAACGGTTTCGTGTGCGTAAGCACCGAATGCGGCCAGTGCTGCCACTAAAAGTAATATATATTTGCGTTTCATATCTTTATGGATTTAGTATTTGATTAATTCTTAGGTGCCAACTTGCGGCAAATCTCGTCCGATTCGGGAGTTTAGGCACGTCTTCATCATTAAGCTATTCTAAAAAAATTATGTTCGTTATCGGGTTTTGAGTGTCATTGACTGCAAATTTACCTTTTTTATTGTTAACCCGCAACTCTTTTGTGCTCGTTTTCACAAAGCGCCGCTGCGCCATTGCTTACGACACCGGACACCTCGTTTTCGGACACGGCCGCACTACGGCAAGGCTAAGCATCCGCTTTCGACTAATTGCATCGACAAATTGCAGACGCAGCAAAACTTTTCCGGAATTTTATCCACTGAAATCCAAAGATTTTTAGTAACTTTGCGGCGATTTTGCACCGGCGCCCGAGGCGAAGGTGCTTTTAGTGTCGGCAGCCGCATGCCGCACACCGCCATAATTATGCAAGCAATCATCGACATACAACGATATGATTAAAATCACATTCCCCGACAACAGCGTCAAAGAATACGCCAAAGGCACGACGCCGTTAGAAATAGCCAAGAGCATCAGCGAGCGCCTCGCCGCCGATGTACTGGCCGCCACCGTCAACGACGAAGCATGGGACTTGACACGCCCCATAGAGTGCGACGCCACACTCACGCTCCACAAATGGGACGACCCCGAGGCCAAGCACGCATTTTGGCACACCAGCGCACACCTGCTGGCCGAAGCGCTGCAGGAACTCTTCCCCGGAGTCAAATTCGGCATCGGCCCCGCCATCGAAAACGGGTTCTATTATGACATCGACCCCGCAGGCAATTCCATCACCGCCGCCGACTTCCCGCGCATCGAGGCCAAGATGCTCGAACTGGCACGTACCGCCAACCCCGTGGTACGTCGCGACATCTCCAAAGCAGACGCCCTCAAGCTTTTCGGCGACCGCGGCGAGAAGTACAAATGCGAGCTTATCAGCGAACTCGAAGACGGACACATCACCACATACACCCAAGGCAACTTCACCGACCTGTGCCGCGGTCCGCATATTCCCACGGTAGCACCTATCAAGGCCGTAAAAATCACATCCTTAGCCGGCGCATACTGGCGCGGTGACGAAAAGCGCGACCAATTGACTCGTGTATACGGCATATCCTTCCCCAAGAAAAAAATGCTGGACGAGTATCTCGTACTGCTCGAAGAAGCCAAGAAGCGCGACCACCGCAAAATAGGCAAAGAACTCGAACTGTTCACCTTCAGCTCCAACGTCGGCGCCGGACTGCCCCTGTGGCTTCCCAAAGGTGCCGCCCTGCGCGACCGTCTCGAGCAATTCCTCCGCCGCATCCAAAAGAAATACGGTTACCAGCAGGTAATCACTCCCCATATCGGCAGCAAGATGCTGTACGTCACCTCCGGACACTACGCCAAGTACGGCAAGGACTCCTTCCAGCCCATACACACCCCCGAAGAAGGCGAAGAGTACCTACTCAAGCCCATGAACTGCCCCCACCACTGCGAAATCTTCCGCGCCTTCCCGCGCAGCTATCGCGAACTGCCCCTGCGTATCGCCGAATTCGGCACCGTATACCGCTACGAGCAGTCGGGCGAACTCCATGGACTGACCCGCGTACGCGGATTTACGCAGGACGATGCACACATCTTCTGCGCCCCCGAGCAAATCAAAGACGAGTTCCTCAAAGTGATGGATATCATCTTCTATATCTTCAAGGCACTCAACTTCAACAACTACGAGGCACAAATCTCGCTGCGCGACCCCAAACACAAAGAAAAATACATCGGCAGCGATGAAAATTGGCACTTGGCCGAAACCGCCATCATCGAAGCCTGCGAAGAAAAAGGCCTCAAGGCACGCAAGGAACTCGGCGAAGCCGCATTCTACGGCCCAAAACTCGACTTCATGGTCAAAGACGCCATAGGTCGCCGTTGGCAACTCGGAACAATACAGGTAGACTACAACCTGCCCGAGCGCTTCGGCCTCGAGTACACCGGCGCCGACAACCTCAAGCATCGTCCCGTGATGATTCACCGCGCACCCTTCGGGTCGCTCGAACGCTTCGTGGCCGTACTGCTTGAGCACACTGCCGGACATCTGCCCCTGTGGCTCGCGCCCGACCAAGTGGTAGTGCTGCCCATCTCCGAGAAATTCAATGACTACGCTCGCAGCATTGTCGACCAACTCGACCAAGCCGACATCCGCACCATCATCGATGACCGCAACGAAAAAATCGGCAAGAAAATTCGCGAAAACGAGCTCAAGCGCATACCTTATATGCTTATCGTAGGCGAGAAAGAGCAAGAAAACGGCGAAGTTTCGGTAAGAAAACAAGGTCAAGGTGATCAAGGTTCGATGAAAATTAGTACCTTTGTCGAGCAAATAGCACAAGACGTCAAAGACTCCGTAGGACATTAAAGCTCTGCGAAGTCTTTAACGCGCACAATATAAACATAATACACAACATCTACACCCACTGAATGGAGAAAAAACCCTATCATCCCGGCCCACGGCCTCCGCGCCCCTCGGGCCCCCGTCCCCCAATGACGCGTCGCGGCGAAAAGCCCGCAAATCCCAACCTCATCAACGAACAAATTCGTGCACGCGAAGTACGTCTCGTAGGTGATAACGTCACACCGGGCATATACTCCATTCACGACGCCCTGCGTCAGGCCGAAGAACTCGAGCTGGATCTCGTGGAAATATCCCCGACTGCCGAGCCGCCGGTATGCAAGATACTTGACTATCAAAAGTACCTGTACCAGCAGAAGAAAAAGCAGAAAGAGATTAAAGCCAAGGCAACCAAAGTCGTTATCAAAGAAATACGATTCGGACCTCAGACAGACGACCACGACTACAACTTCAAGCTGCGCCACGCCATAGGCTTCCTTAAAGAAGGCGCCAAAGTCAAAGCCTACGTCTTCTTCAAAGGACGCTCGATACTCTTCAAGGAACAAGGCGAAGTACTGCTGCTTCGCTTTGCCAACGACCTCGAAGAATACGGCAAAGTAGACCAAATGCCCCTTTTGGAAGGCAAACGCATGATTATCATGTTGTCTCCCAAGAAGAAATAAACAACACTATTAATAATTAAACAAAACAACATGCCCAAGATTAAGACTAACGCCGGTGCCAAAAAGAGGTTCGCCCTTACCGGCTCAGGAAAGATCAAAAGAAAACATGCTTACAAGAGCCACATCTTGACCAAAAAAACCAAGAAGCAGAAACGCAACCTGACCCACTTCGGCTTGGTAGCCAAGAGCGACGCCAACAACGTTAAAGCACTGCTGGCCCTCAAATAAGGAGCATAAACAAAACCCGCGCCGCAGCATAAGCCTACACGCAACGCAGCATCGGCACCTAAGCATGGCCCTGCTCCGGAACACCGCGCAAAGGCTCACAAGCAACGACGCAACACCATCTCTTTTACACATTTACTAACCGAATGTACAGCGTAACAATACACTAAGAGCAATACAAGCCGCTGTCATTCAAAACACCAAAAAGAAATGCCAAGATCAGTAAACCACGTAGCATCTCGTGCTCGCCGTAAAAAAATCCTGAAACTTACACGCGGCTACTTTGGCTGCCGCCGCAACGTTTGGACCGTCGCCAAAAACACTTGGGAAAAAGGTCTGACCTACGCTTATCGCGACCGCAAACAAAAGAAACGCAACTTCCGCGCACTGTGGATTCAGCGTATCAACGCCGCCGCACGCGTCGAAGGCCTCAGCTACTCCCAGCTCATGGGCCTCATCCACAAGGCCGGCATCGAAATCAACCGCAAAGTCCTCGCCGACCTCGCACTCAACAACCCCGCAGCCTTCAAGGCCGTTGTAGACAAAGTTCGCAACGCCTAAGACATAAGCGCACACACAACGCAGCGGCGCGACTCCCTCTCGGGAATCGCGCCGCTGCCGCTTTCTATTTGCGCAACGCTAAGCCAAGACTATCGGCTGAAACTATCAAGGTACGCCGCCGCATCCGACAAGTCTATGCGCGGGCAGTCCTTCAAGTCCGCAGGCAAATCCGCATCGGCATCGGCGGCCACCACGTCCACCGCACCCCAATGATAGCGAAGGTCGGCCGCAATTCGGCCATACGTCTGAGCATCAGCCTGTAGACACGGATAGCACCGCGCACCGCACCTCTGAGCAAAATCCGTGCCCTGACGTCGCGAATCGCCCACAGCCGTGAACGCCGTACGACATCCGGCGGCGCGGAACACGCGCACCGCCTCGGCGACAGCTTCATAATCCGCCGAGACGACAAGCACACGCAAATGACACAGCGCTTCGCAGCCGAAAGCCGTCGCAAGACGCGCATCGGCATTACAGCGCCGCGGCGCCGGACGCCCGTGCTCCTCCATTTTCCGTTCAAGGTAATTGTCTGCCATAATTCAAGTATTTCAGCCGTATCAGCCTGAGAATGTTTTTATAATGAATTTTTTGTAGGGGGCGCTCCCTCTACGATATTACATAAATGCGCATCGCGGACTCCGTCGCATGGCGTTTGTACGCCGCCTCGGAAGTCCGCGATGGCCGTATGCAGTTATGTTCAGCGAACAATCAGCAGGTGATAATTCTTCTTGCCGCGCTGCACCAGCATATACTTGCCGGCCAGCAGCATATTTTCGTCAATGGGTGCGTACACGTCGGCCACTTTCTCCTTGTTTATGGACACGCCGCCACCCTGCGCCAACTTGCGCATCTCGCCCTTGCTGGCAAAGAAATGAGCTTCATCCACCAGGATATCAGCCAGTTTGGCGCCCATAGCTTGGTCACGCGTAACCTCCATAGAAGGCACGCCTTCCATCACTTCGAGCAACGTAGCCTCATCGAGGTTGTGCAGCGCGTCGGCGGTGTTGTTGCCAAAAAGAATCTTGGAGGCCTCGACGGCGGCTTCGTAATCCTCGGCCGAGTGTACCATCGTGGTCACTTCCTGAGCCAGACGCTTTTGCAGCGGACGTGCGCCGGGATTTTCCTGCTGCTGACGGCACAGGTCTTCGACCTCTTCCTGCGTCAGCGAAGTGAAAATCTTGATATACTTGGCCGCATCTTCATCGCTGACATTGAGCCAGAACTGGTAGAACTTGTACGGCGAAGTGTAACGACGGTCAAGCCATACGTTGCCGCTCTCGGTCTTGCCAAACTTTCCGCCGTCAGCCTTTGTAATCAGCGGGCAAGTAATAGCCCACGCATCTTCGGCGCCTTCGATGCGTCGTATAAGCTCGGTGCCGGTGGTCATATTACCCCATTGGTCCGAGCCACCCAACTGCACCTTGCAGCCCATGGTGCGGTATAGATTCAGGAAATCGTAGCCTTGCAGCAACTGATAAGAGAATTCGGTGAAGGACATACCCTCGCGCGACTCGCCGCTCAGACGCTTCTTGACGCTATCCTTGGCCATCATGTAATTGACGGTGATGTGCTTGCCGATGTCGCGTATAAACTCGAGGAATCCGAAGTCCTTCATCCAGTCGTAATTGTTGACCATCACTGCGGCATTGGGTGCATCGCTGTCAAAGTCGAGGAAATGTGACAGCTGGGTCTTGATGGCTTCCTGGTTGTGTCGCAGGGTCTCTTCGTCGATAAGTTTGCGCTCCTGACTCTTCATACTCGGGTCGCCGATCATGCCGGTTGCGCCGCCTACCAGTGCCACCGGGCGGTGTCCCGAACGCTGAAAGTGGCGCAACATCATCACGCCTACAAGGTGTCCTATGTGCAGCGAATCGGCAGTCGGGTCTATACCCAGATATGCCGTGGTCATTTCTTTGTTCAGTTGGTCTTCGACGCCGGGCATCATCGTATGAATCATGCCTCGCCACGTCAATTCTTTGATAAAGTCCATTGAAGTGTATCTATCTTTGTATTATATTGTTGTTCGATATTGTAATTCAACAAAAGCGATGTGTCACGCCAGACGCCCGAGTGCGGCGGCGATACGGCGCATGGCCTCGCGCAGGTTGTCGTCCGAGGTGGCATAGCTCAGGCGTATGTACCCCGGAGCACTGAAAGCGGCGCCATCCACAGTGGCCACGTGCGCCTCGTGCAGCAAATACATTGCCAGAGTTCCGCTGTCAGCGATGACAGTGCCGTCAGGCGCCTTGCGACCTATGTATGCAGACACCTCGGGGAACAGGTAGAACGCACCCTGAGGCTCGTTGATGCGCAATCCGGGGATAGCACGCGCCATCTCCACCACCAAGTCGCGACGGCGGCGGAAGGCGGCACACATCTCGACCACGCAGTCCTGCGGACCATTATAGGCGGCTTCGGCAGCCTTCTGCGCTATGGATGACGCTCCGGACGTATATTGTCCCTGCAATTTGGTCACGGCCTTGGCCACCCACAGCGGAGCAGCGCAATATCCTATGCGCCAGCCGGTCATAGCATAAGCCTTGGACACGCCGTTGATGACTACTACGCGGTCGCGAAGCTCGTCAAAAGACGCCAGCGATGTAAAGCCGCCCGCAAAATTGATATGCTCGTAAATTTCGTCCGAGATGACGATGATGCGCTCATGGCGCGCGATGACATCCACCAATGCCTGCAACTCGTCTCGCGTGTACACACTACCCGTGGGATTGGACGGCGAACACAACAGCACGATGCGCGTACGATCGGTGATGGCGGCCTCCAATTGTGCCGGCGTCACCTTGAAGTCGGTGTCTATGCCGGCCGGAACCGTCACTACGGTAGCACGGGACATCTTCACCATCTCTATGTAGCTGACCCACGCCGGAGTGGGTATCACCACCTCATCTCCGGGATTGGCTATGGACAAAATACTGTTGCACAGCGCCTGCTTGGCGCCATTGCCCACAACTATCTGCTCGGGGGCAAAAGTCACGCCGTTTTCGCGCTCGAGCTTGGCGCTGACAGCACGGCGTAGCGACATATAGCCCGGCACGGGCGAATAAAAGCTAAAATTGGCATCTACGGCCGCCTTGGCTGCTTCCTTGATATGTTGCGGTGTATAGAAGTCCGGTTCGCCGACACTCAAGTTGATTACATCCACTCCTCGAGCACGCAATTCGGCACTCTTTTGGGACATCGCCAAAGTCTGAGACTGGGCAAGAGATTGCACCAGCAACGACGGTTCTTGCTTCATAAATCTATGTATTATATCGTGTTAGTAATCGTAATATCTTCCTATGGTCTCTCGTGGGAAAACACTCACGCGTGCGCACGCACACCCGCGCATACGCATATACTTCGGACAAAGGTACAAAATCTTTGTCGAACGCGCAAAGTCAGCCCGACAAGCCGCAGCGCACACCTACTCCGAAGACATATAACGCCGCCGAATCCGCGCACCATTTTCCGAGTACGACCTGCAAACGAGCATTATAGCAGACGCCATTTAGGCGATTATGGCTCCGATACCTCCCGTCTCACTTCGGATTGGAGTTTCCTATTACCAAGCCAATCAGACGCACATACCTGATATTCTTGATGATGTCCTTGATGACATCCGTTTCTATTCCCCGAAACCGGTCATTTGGCCGCTTTTTTGGAATAGCCTAAAATCAAAGAAAAAACGGCGACCATCGCAACTTTGCCGCGCAATTTTGGCCGAAATGTCGGCGGCTTATGCTATCTTTGTGCTCGCAAACGAGGGCATAGCCCGGACGAAGACACTGAGCCTACCCAAAAAGAACAAGACCTCGCCGTCATGGCCAAACAACGTAACCCAAGCTTCGAAATACTGCGCGTGGTGGCGATGTTCCTCATCGTCGTCTGGCACTTCCTGATGCACGGCGTCGGGCAAAAACCCGTGGGCGTGAGCGCCGATGCCGCCTCGCTGTTCAACCTCTGCTCCATGGAACTGGCCGGTTGTCTCTCCAAGGTCTCCACCAACTGCTACATCCTCATCACCGGATACTTCCTTATAAATTCCACCAAACCCAAGTGGCCTAAAATACCGAAAACCTGGGCGCCGATATTCTTCTACTCGGTGGTCATTTTTGCGCTATTCTTCGCCTTCTCGGACTTGGCGTTGAGCCGGAACGACTTCGGCAAGTCACTGATGCCGCTATACTTTGACCGCTACTGGTTTGCGACACGCTACGTGGCATTGGTGGCTCTCGCGCCATTCCTGGCCACACTGGCACAGACACTGACGCGCCGACTGTACATCGTGCTGCTGGCGGTGATGGCCGTCATCAATTTCGACTTCCTGCTGGGCGATGAACTAAGCGGCAACAACTCACTGCCATGGTTTGTATTCCTGTTCTTTGTAGGCGGCTACATCCGATTGCACTTCGACCATGACGGACCCAACCATTTCGGCAAAGCTTATTTTGCAGCCGCAGTTGCATTGGCCGCCGTGTTCCTGGGGCGCATCTTCATACATTACTCGCCGTGGACGGCGCCCATGATGGTTGATTATCACGACAATAACGGCATACTATTCGGCGTGGCACTGCTGCTGTTTCTTTGGACGGCTCGGCTCAAAGCGCCGAATACAACCTTCGTCCGCGCCATGGTGCGCATCGCGCCCCTCACCTTCGGCGTCTACCTGATACACGACAATGTCTACGTGCGCCATGCGCTATGGAACGGCTGGATAGACGTACACGGCGCACTACATTCGTGGTGGTTTGTTCCGCTTTTCGTGGCCTCCACAGTCGCCATATTCATCGCCTGCATAGCCATCGATGCCATACGCGACCGCATATTCCGTCTGCTGCGCATCAACGACCGCATAGACACCCTCTCCGACCGCGTCTCCGTCATCTCGACCCGCGTAGTCACGCTTTCGGCCACCATCATCCGACGCCTGCGCAGCCGCCACCGGCACGACAGCCCCGGCGCAAACGCCTGATTATCGAACCATCTTGCCGTATCACGGCAATATCCATGATAATGCGGAATGTCGAATGTGAAATGTGGAATTTTTTTGCTGAGGACCTTAAAGACCCTAAAGACCTTAAAAACCTTAAAGTCCTTAAAGACCTTAAAGTCCTTACAAAATAGGATAAGTCCGAGTCAGTTGTCATTAGTCCGAAAAGCAGCTCCGACGCCGATTTTTCTCACCCATAAGCAGCTAATTCACAGCTGCTTACCTTTAGAGCGGTAGACGGGGTTCGAACCCGCGACCCTCAGCTTGGGAAGCTGATGCTCTACCAACTGAGCTACTACCGCGTGGCGTTGGTGTCGCAAAGTTAGACATTTTTTTTGAGACGGCAAACGCCCGAAAGGCCAATTCGGCAACTCAAACACAGCTATCGTCTGACAATTAAGCCATTATCGCCGACAATCGTCTCGCAACTCAAGCCCGCGCAAAGCCATCCGACCGAGCTGCCGATTATCGGCCCTCTTGCATTTATATTATACCTTCCGGAGTAACTACTCCGGTATAGAGGGGCACACTGTATTCCATGCGCCAAATTTTTCCAAAAATTAATGACGCTTAACAACTTTTATATTATAAATATTTTATACCTTTGCACAGACAATGATAGCGGTGGCACGGCTTGACAACAGTCACACCCCGATTGCTACTCTTCCATGAACCACGCTCCTGATATCTACAGAACACTAAGAACCATTAACACCATACATCGCACATGACAAAACTGAAAATGAGCCTTTTGGCTCTGCTTACGTCCTTGCCTTTTGTGTCAAAGGCCAACACAAGCCTGACACTGGACTCTTCGACAAAAGTCGACCTAACCTATGGTTCCAACGCGCAATACGCCGAGATAACGACCACCGGCACAGACCCGCACATCTGCTCGATGGCCATCCCGGCAGACATGGTGTTCAAGGACTGCCGCCTGGAATTTGACTACCAGGCGTCCGAGGACATCGATGACCTCCAACTCTTCTTCCGCGACCCCGAGAGCGAGGCACGCTCGCTGCACGTGCGCGGCGCCATGCCCAAGACCACGGAATGGCGGCACTTCTCGCTCAACATCGCGCCACAGCGCCAGTCTTTCGACTGGGGCAAGGCCGGCAGCAAGCTCCGCATGGACTTCGGCAACCGCAGCGGCGTCAATATCAAGATACGCAACCTCGGCATCTACGGGCACACCGTGATGTCCTCGGCAGACCGCGCAAGCTTCGCACGCGGCGTCGAGCGATACCTCGCCGCCGACTACGCAGCCAAGGTGACATACGTCGAGGTCGGCAAAGACCAGGTCGTCATACGCGGCACCACCACCGCCTCCGGGTGCAAACTCATAGGCGTGCGCATGGACGGCGACGTGACACGCATGACCGGGTATGCCGACGCGGCCTCAAACCTGCCCGTGGGCGATTTTGAAGTCACCGTGCCCCGCTATGCCCAAGTCTATGGGTACAACTACGACCAGCTGCTGTCACGGTGGGCCATCACCGACGCCAACCACAACCTGCTGTCGCACGCCCGCTATGCCGACAAGGTCTACGAGATACGCCACGCCGCCCCAGGCATCCTGAAGACCAAGAAAGGCATAGGCGGCATCGGCGACGCCGTCTGCGCCGACATCGAACCCCTGGGCCTCGGCTCCGCGACATTCAACATCCTGGTCAACACCATGATGGGATGCCAGCAAGGCAGCGGGTGCACCGAGCCGTACATATACAACGGCAAGACATACTACGTCAATGCAGGCGTCGTGGCCGGATTTGACAACACCCTCAAGACCTGCGAAGAAAAAGGCGTGGTGGTCGCCGCCATCATCCTTGTGCACCCCAACGGCGGCGAACAGGACTACGCCTCCTCGATGGCGCACCCCGAATACAGCGGCAAGGCGCCATACGCCATGCCCGACATGGGCAGCATCCACGGCGTCGAGGCATACGCCGCCACCATCGACTACTTGGCCAACCGCTATTCACAATCAGGCAACGGCCGCATCCACCACTGGATACTGCACAACGAGGTCGACCAAAACCTGTCGTGGACCGATATGGGAGCACAGCCGCTGCTGAGATACGTGGACACTTACGAGAAGTCCATGCGCCTGGTGTCCAACATCGTGCGCCAGTACGACCCCAACGCATACGTGCTGGCCTCGTTCACCTCGAGCTGGAACAAGTCGCACAGCTCCGACGGCTATTCCTCCAAGAGTATGCTGGATAACATCGTAGCTTACAGCAACGCCGAAGGAGACTATCGCTGGGGCGTGGCCGCGCACCCCTACCCGCAGGACTTCTTCAAGCCCAAGTTCTGGGAAGCCGACACCCAGGCCACCTACTCCGAAGACTCCGGCTTCTCCACATTCAAGAACATCGAGGTGATATCCAACTGGATGCTGCGCCGCGAGCACTACTACAAAGGCGAGGAAAAACGCATACTATTCTTCTCGGAAAACGGCGTCAATTCGCTGGACAACAGCACCTACAACCTCAAAGTACAAGCCGCCGGCGCAGCCTGGGCCTGGAAAAAGACGATGCAAAACGCCGGCGTGGACGCCATCATGTGGCACAACTGGTGGGACAACCCCGCCGAGGGCCTGTGCCTGGGCCTGCGCACCAAGGACCACGTGGCCAAGCCCTCCTGGTACGTATGGCAGGCCGCCGGGACAGACAAAGAATCCTCAGTCTTCGACCAATACCTTTCCATCATAGGCATAAGCAACTGGGGACAGATACATCACGGCGTCAGCACCTCCGGCAGCGAAAATACGCGTCTCGAGCTTGACCAATCCTCGAAGTCTGATATGACCATCACCTATGACGGCACCTATCAGAATTATACGCTCAAGACCACCGGTGGCGACCCGCAGGTAAGCACACAGGCGATGTCCGCCGCCAAGTCCGACAACTCCAACACATTGGTATTTGAATACCAGTCAGCAAACGACATCCCCGACTTCCAAGTATTTATCTCACCGCTGGCTTACGAAGAACGCTCCGTCAAAGTGCCCCTGAGCGCCTCCACCGACTGGAAACGCGTATACATCAATCTCGCACCCCTCGCCAAACAATACGGCTGGGGCGGCGCCGGCAGCAAGCTGCGCTTCGACCCCGGCAGCGTCTCGGGACGCACCATGAAGATACGCCACATTTGCGTCAACAGCGGCGAAAAGTCGCTGATAGCCAATCTGTCGACAATTTCGGACGGCGCCAACCAATGCACCGTCAAAAAAGATGCCAACACCGGCAGTGCGACCATCGTCACCGCCGCCGGCGGCGACCCGTTCTTCTACTCGTCCAAGCTCGCGGCCAATCTGTTGCCCAAGGCCACGAAGCTTATGTTCGAATATCAAGCATCAACCTCCGTGCAGGACGCCAAGATATACTTCGTAGACTACGCCGGCGAGACACGCTCCATCAGCCTGGGCAACCTGAATGCCTCCACCAAATGGACACAGAAGACCGTGGACATCGCCGAGCTATGCCGAATACACGGCTGGGGCTTCGAAGGCGACTATATGCGCTTCGATCCCGGCACGAAATCCGGACTGACATTCAAGATACGCAACATCTGCATCAACACCGGCGAATACACCTCCACGCTCAACCTCCAGCTGGACAACTACAATTCACACGACAACTCACTGTCTCGCGATGCCGAATGCAACCCTTCGGAAAGTGACATCCTATACGGCCAAAACCTGGCATACTCAAGCTGGACAATCAACACCACCGGCAGCGATCCGTACATTGTATCCAATCCTTTGGACAAAAACCTCAATGCCAATGCTACCAAGTTGTACTTTGAATACAAAGCCTCGGCAGACATCACGCCTCTTGTCGCTTACTTTATGTACCCCGAGACCAATACACGTTCCACGACTTATAACGACAAAATGCCGGCCACTTCGGAATGGACACCGGTAATCCTTGACATCTCACAGAAACGCAAAGAATACGGATGGGGATACGCCGGCGACCGTCTGCGCCTCACCCTGGGCAAGAAAGTCGGTGTCACCGTCAACCTTCGTCGCCTCGCCATCTACGATGGCACAAGCAATACCGTGGACGTCAACGATATCACCACGCCCACAGACTTCAGCGTACGCGGCGTACGCGGCGGAGCCATCATAACAAGCAGCACTCCGCGCACATTCACCATCTACAACATTGCCGGCGTAATCGTCAGCCGGCTTGATGTCGAAGGCGAAACACTCGTATCCCTCGACCCGGGAGTATACATCATCAACGGCGTAAAAGTCGTAGTATACTAACGCTTGACATACACCTAATACGCATAAGGCGGAAGTCGGTCAACCAAGCCGGCCTCCGCCTTTTTGCGTATATCGAAACAGATTGAAACAGATACTGCACCTAAACCGCAAATTGCGAAAAAAATGCTAACTTTGTCAAAACAAACGCCAAAACAAATCTCAATGAATAAAGCGACTCTCACCATCTTTATTTCTATTTGCCTGTCCCTCGTGGGCGCCATATCGACCCGAGCTCAGCAGACGCCGGCACCCGGCACCGATGCTGCGCTATACTACGACAAGGCAGTCAAAGGTGATGCCGAGGCACAATTCAACCTCGCAATATGCTATTACGAAGGCACCGGGGTAGACAAAAACTACACCGAAGCATACGCATGGATGCTCAAAGCGGCGCAGCAAGGCTTCGCCCGCGCCGAGTACAACCTCGGAGCATTTCTCGGCAAAGGCATCGGCTGCACCCAAGACTATGTCGAGTCAGCCAAATGGTATCGTCTGGCTGCCGAAAAAGGCAACGCCAACGGCCAATACAACCTCGGAATGTATTTCTATCAAGGTCGCGGAGTGGCCAAAGACGATAAAGAAGCATACGCATGGATGCTCAAGGCTGCACAGCAGGGCCATGCACGAGCCCAATGCAACCTCGGAGCATTTCTCGGCAAAGGCACCGGCTGCACCCAAGACTATGTCGAAGCCGCCAAGTGGTATCGCCTCGCCGCCGAGCAAGGCAACGCCTACGCCCAACAGAATTTGGCATTCTTCTACCACAGCGGACAAGGCGTTACTCGCGATTATGCCGAAGCAGCGCGGTTATACCGCCTCGCGGGCGAGCAGGGACTGGTCAACTCGCAGTATAACACCGCCATAAACTATCTGAACGGCCACGGCGTCACCGAAGATCACGCCGAAGCCGCACGATGGTTCCGCATGGCTGCCGAGCAAGGCGACCCCGACTCGCAATACCTCCTTGCCGAGCTGTACGAGAATGGCGACGGCGTCACCCGAGACCTTGACGAAGCCGCCAAGTGGTATCGCCTCGCCGCCGAGCAAGGCGATACAGATGCCAAAGCCGCATTAGAGCGCTTAGGCCGCTAAACATGCGCTTTCGGTGGCCGAAAGATCCGCGACAAGCCACATACGACAAACAACAATTCAAAAAAAATGATTGAATATCTCGAAGGGCGCATAGACAGCCTGCAACCCGCAGCCGCAGTGATAGACACCGGCGGCATCGGATACCTGGTCAACATCTCGCTCAACACCTACGAAGCCTTGCAGGGACGCGAGCGAGCCCGCGTATTGGTACACGAAAGCATACGCGAAGACGCCTGGGTTCTCTACGGCTTTGCCGACGAGCGCGAGCGCGCATTGTTCCGCCTGCTCATAGGCGTCAGCGGCGTGGGCGCCGGCACGGCACGCGTGGTGCTTTCGTCTTACGACACAGCACGACTCGAGGCTATCATCGCCGGCGGCGATGCCAAGCAACTGAAATCAGTCAAAGGCATAGGCGCAAAAACAGCCGAACGCATCATTGTAGACCTGCGTGACAAAATAAAACCGGGCGAACTTACGTTAATACAACAGACCGCCGCACGCTCCGCCGATTACGACGAAGCACTTGGAGCCCTGGTGATGCTCGGCTTTGCCCGTGCCCAAAGCCAGAAAGCTCTCGACCGCCTGTACGATGCCGACCCGACACTGAAAGTCGAAGCAGCCATCAAACAGGCGCTCAAGTTGCTGTAACGTACGGCGACGCGGCGCAAACATTGTTGTAATTGAAGTACATAGACCGCATAATATCGCCGATACGACACATCGGAGCATTGTATGGAAGGCGGCGGAGATGGTATGCCATAGCCGTTGCCACCATTGTTGTGTGCGCCTTGGCGCTGCTGCCGGCCATGGCACAGACGCCGGGCAACACGTCCACGCAGCTGGCTCCGCCGCCGACATTCCGCGCCATCGCGCCCAAAGCCGCCAAGGACACCACATCCATGCCCTTTGCGACGCGCTCCGTGATTCCACACAGCTACGAAGACCTCATTGCCGACGAGCAGGCCTATGACCTTGCAACCCCCTCCAACATCAAGACCGAGGCCGAATACGACCCCGAAACGCGGTGTTACATAGTGCGCACCAAGCTGGGCGACACCGAAATAACAACACCGTTCATGCTCAGCGAAGCCCAGTACAACGACTGGCAACTTCGCCGTTCGATGCAGCAGTACTACAAACAACGCAACCTCGAGCAAGTCACCGAGAAAGAGAAGAAGCCCTTCAACATCTTCGACATGAACTTTGCCCTCGGCCCCCTCGAAAAAATCTTCGGACCCGGCGGCGTGCAACTGCGCACTCAAGGCTCGGTACAGATTTCTATGGGTATCAAGTCCAACAAGACCGACAACCCGTCGCTGTCGCTGCAAAGCCGCCGCAAGACATACTTCGACTTCGACCAAAAAATTCAGGCCACCATCAACGCCGGCGTCGGCGACCGTCTGAAATTCAACATGACCTACAACACCGATGCCACCTTCGACTTCGACAGCAAGAACATCAAGCTGGCCTACGAAGGCAAAGAAGACGACATTGTCAAGAACATCGAAGCCGGCAACGTGTCTATGACCACCGGGTCGTCGCTGATACGCGGCTCTACAGCCCTGTTTGGCATCAAGACCAAGCTGCAATTCGGGCGGCTGACAGCCACAGCCCTTGTCTCGCAGCAAAACTCGGAGAGCAAGAGCGTCAGCACCCGTGGCGGCAGCCAGGCCACATCCTTCACCATCAACGCCGACGAATACGACCAAAACCGCCACTACTTTCTCGGGCACTTCTTCCGCGACAACTACGACACCTGGGCATCGAAGCTACCTTTTGTGTCTTCGGGCGTCAACATCACTCGCATCGAAGTATGGGTCACCAATAAGGGTAACCGCTACGAACAGTCGCGCAACATCGTATCGTTCATGGACTTGGGCGAAGAAAAGCGCATAGCCTCCGGCCATTGGACGCCCAACCCGGCATATCCCAACCCCAGCAACAACTCCAACGACCTGCTGCGCACCATCAAAGACCAATACCCCGATGCCCGAGACATCTCGCAAGTGACACAGATATTGGCGCCGCTGCAAGCCTATGACATAGAAGGCGGCAAAGACTACGAAAAAATCGAGAGCGCACGCCTGCTTTCATCCAACGAGTACACCCTCAACTCCAACTTGGGCTACATCTCAATCAAAAGCGCCCTCAATGCCGATGAAGTGCTCGCCGTAGCCTACGAATACACCTATCACGGACAGGTATACCAAGTGGGCGAATTCAGCGGCGACATCACCGAGACAGACAAAGCCTTGTACGTCAAGATGCTCAAAGGCACAACCGTCAACCCGCGCCTGCCAATGTGGGACCTGATGATGAAAAACGTCTACAACCTCGGCGGATACCAAATCCAAAAAGAAAAATTCAAATTCAACATCAAGTACCTAAGCGACACCACCGGCACCAAAATCAACTACCTGCCCATAGCCGGGCTCAATGACAAATCGCTACTGCAGGTCATGAATCTCGACCGTCTGGACTCGCAACAAGACAGCAACCCCGACGGCTTCTTTGACTTTGTAGAGGGCTACACCATACTCTCGGCCACAGGCAAGGTCATCTTTCCCGTAGTCGAGCCCTTCGGCAGTCACCTCGAATCGGTCATCACCGACCCGGTGCAGCGCGAGCGCTACTGCTACCCCCAACTATACGATTCCACCCTGGTTGTAGCCCGCCAATTCGCCGATAAAAACAAATTTGTCATGGACGGCGAATACCAAGCCTCCTCCGGGTCGCAGATACGACTCAACGCCATGAACGTCCCACGAGGCAGCGTTGTGGTCACCGCCGGCGGCGTCACCCTCACCGAAAACGCTGACTATACCGTCGACTACGCCATGGGCATAGTCACTATCACCAACCAATCCATCATCGACTCGGGACAAAGCATCAGCGTCAGTCTCGAAAACCAGTCACTATTCTCGACCCAACGCAAAACATTACTCGGCCTCGACCTGCAATACGAGTTCAGCAAGGATTTCAATATAGGAGCCACCGTCATGCATTTCGGAGAGAAATCGCTCACCGAAAAAGTCAACATTGGCGACGAAGTAGTCAACAATACGATGTTGGGCTTCAACCTGAGCTACAACAAGGAATTTATGTGGCTTACCAATCTGCTCAATAAGATTCCCACTGTCAACGCCACCGCCCCCTCGCGGCTGAGCCTTTCCGCCGAATATGCACGCATCATCCCCCAAAGCCAAAAATCAGGCTCGAACAAAGGATCCTCGTACATTGATGACTTCGAGAGCTCGCAGACAGGCATAGACCTGCGCAGTCCCTACTCATGGTTTCTGGCCTCCACACCTTACGACCCGTCCTCCGATGCCCTGTTCCCCGAGGCGGCACTAAGCAACGAAGTCAGCTACGGCAAAAACCGCGCATTGCTCAACTGGTACTACATTGACCGACTGTTCACTCAGCGCAACTCCTCGCTCATTCCCGGCTATCTCAAGAGTGATGTAGCCCAACTCTCCAACCCCTATGTGCGCGAAGTCACCACGCGCGAAATCTTTCCCGGCCGACAGCTGCAATACGGCGAGAGTAATTCCATACAGACGCTCAACCTCTCATTCTACCCCTCGGAACGCGGCCCATACAACGTCGACGCCGACAATATCGATGCCGACGGCAACCTGCTCAACCCCGAAAAACGCTGGGGCGGCATCATGCGTCGCATGGACAATACCAACTTCGAGCAGTCCAACATCGCATACATTCAATTCTGGATGCTCAACCCCTTCCTCGACCCGGACAACCCCAATTACGATGGCGGTGACCTTTACTTCAACTTCGGCGAAATCTCCGAGGACATTCTCAAGGACGGCCTCAAGAGCTACGAAAACGGCGTCCCCGCCGACGGCAACAACCAGTACATGGCTGAAACCGTATGGGGTCGTGTGTCGCGCCAAAACTCGCTGACCTACGCCTTTGACACTTCCAACGACGCACGCCGCCGCCAAGACGTCGGCCTCAACGGGCTGTCAACCGCCGACGAGTTCAACTTCGCAACCTACCAAGACTTCCTCCAACGCCTACGTGCCAAACTCAGCCCCACAACCATCGAAGCGATGACCAACGACCGCTTCTCGCCACTGAACGACCCCGCAGGCGACAACTACCACTTCTACCTCAGCGACTACTACGACCAACAGCGCATGAGCGTACTCGAACGATACAAACGCTACAATGGCACCGAAGGCAACTCACTGTCACCCGAAGATGCCGACGACCCGCAATACCAAGCCTCGAGAAGCGTCCCGGACGTCGAAGATATCAACCAGGACAATACCCTCAACGAATACGAGCGCTACTTTCAGTACCGCGTATCCATACGTCCGCAAGACCTCGTGGTGGGCCAAAATTACATCACAGACAAGCAGACATCAATGGTTCGCGGCCGCGACGGCAAAGACTACGAAACCGAGTGGTATCAATTCAAAATACCCTTGGCCGACTACGAGAAAGTCGTGGGCAGCATCACCGACTTCTCCACCATACGCTTTGCGCGCATATTCATGACCGGATTCAAGCGCCCCACCCACCTGCGTTTCGCCACTCTCGAGCTGGTGCGCGGCGAATGGCGCGGATACAACTTCAATCTCAACAAGCGCGGCGATGCACCCGCCCAAGGACAGCTGGACATCTCGGTAGTCAACATCGAGGAAAACGCCTCGCGCGAACCCGTCAACTACGTTCTGCCTCCCGGCGTAACTCGTATCGTTGACCCCGGACAAAGCCAAATCACACAACTCAACGAGCAAGCCATGATGCTCTCAGTCACCGACCTCGATGCCGGAGACGCCCGAGGAGTATACCGCAACACCATGCTCGACCTGCGCAACTATCGCCGCTTGCAAATGTGGACACACGCCGAAGCACTCATCAACAACGCCACACAACTGCAAAGCGGACAACTGTCAGTATTCCTGCGCCTGGGCACTGACGTCAAGAACAACTACTACGAGTACGAGATACCGCTGCAACTGACAGCCCACGGCCACTATAACAACGACTCACCATCCGACCGCCAAATTGTGTGGCCGCGCGACAACTTCCTCGACTTCAATCTCCAAGCCCTCGTAGACCTCAAGAAAGCACGCAACGCCGCCAAACGCGCCGAAGAAGAAGGAGTGGGATACAACACGCTGTACTACGGGCGAGACCCCGACAACGAACGCAATCGTATGGCCGTGCTCGGCAACCCCTCGCTGTCAGACGTGCGCGTCATGCTCATAGGCGTGCGCAACAACAGCTCCACCACCAAAGACGGAATTATCTGGGTCAACGAACTAAAAGTCACCGACTTCAACGAAGAAGGCGGATGGGCAGGCCAGGCCAAGGCCACCCTCAACATCAGCGACATCGCCACCCTCAATGTGGGCACGCACATCGAGACCGCCGGATTCGGCGCCGTAGACCAAAGCCTCAACGAGCGCCGCTTGGACGATTACCACCAGTACAACGTGGCCGTGCAAGCCGAACTGGGACGCTTTCTCCCCGAGGCTGTAAAACTCCGCGCACCCATATACTACTCATACTCCACCGAGAAGACATCACCCAAATACAACCCACTGGACCAAGACGTCCTGCTCAAAGACGCACTTGACGCCGCCGGGTCCAAGGCCGAGCGAGACAGCATCAACGGATATGCCGAACAGCGAACCACCGTGCGCAACTTCTCAATATCCGGGCTGAAATTCGACATACAAAGCAAGAATCCCATGCCTTGGGATCCCGCCAACTTCACCATCAACTTCAGCTTCAATAAACAGACCAAGGTAGACCCAACCACAGAATACGAGTATACCAACGACTACCGCGGCTCGTTCCAATACTCCTACTCGCCATTTGTCAAGGCACTCAAGCCCTTCTCGTGGATCAAGTCCAAAAACAAGAACCTCAAATTCCTCAAAGACTACGAAATACAGTGGCTGCCCAACAACATCACCTTCCTGACCAATATGAGCCGCTACTACTACGAGCAGCAGACACGTTCGGAGACAGACGTGATGTTCCAAATGCCGGTATCCGTGTCCAAAAACTTTATGTGGGACCGCCAGCTCAATGTCACCTGGAACATCGTCAAGTCGCTGTCGCTGTCCTTCAACTCAAACACGGCCGCACGCATCGAGGAACCCGTGGGTGCCGTCAACCGCAAGCTCTTCCCCGATGCCTATCGCGAATGGAAGCACGAAGTATGGACCAATATCCTGTCAATGGGCACCCCATGGAATTACAACCAGACCTTCAACGCCACCTACAAGGCGCCCTTCTCGCGCATCCCGTCCATAGACTTCCTTACCGCCTCCGGCTCGTACAACGCCACCTACCGCTGGGATCGCGGCGCCACCGTTGACGATGTACGCCTGGGCAACAGCATATCCAACCAAGCGACTTGGTCTGCCGACGGGCGCATCAATTTCGAAGGTCTATGGAACAAAATTCCCTTTGTCAAGGACGTCAACAAGCGCTTTGCCAACAGCCGCCGCAACAACGCCGACACGCGCCGCAAGCCTCGCAAATTCGAGCGCACCTATAAGCTGCAATCCGATACATCACTCACCATCAAGCACAATTTGCGTTGCGCCAAGGTCAAGGTCGTGTCCACGCTCCCCGATGGGACGCCCTTCCCCGTGAAGACGCAAGTCAAGGACAACAACACCCTGGTGGTGCTTACGCGCGGCACGCAGGACGTCAAGTTCACCATCGAGGAAATCATGAAAGACGAGAAGTCGTTGTGGCGCAACATTGGCGAATATGCCACGCGTCTGGCCATTTCGCCGCGCAGTTTCTCGATACGCTACCGCAACACACATACGATGAACATTCCGCTGTTCAACCCCGACATCGGAAATGTCTTCGGACAAAGCAACTCTTACGGCCCTATGGCTCCGGGTCTGGACTTTGCTTTCGGGTTTGCCGGCGACGACTACCTTGACAAGGCTCTCAACCGAGGGTGGTTGGTTACAGATGATGGACAAACCTCGCCGGCTGTGATGGCGCACACCAACGAATTGAACCTCGAATTAAACCTCGAGCCGGTCAAAGGTCTGCGCATACAGCTTACCGCCAACCGCACGGACAACCGCACCACCCAAGTACAATTTATGTACGCCGATATGCCTACAACTTACGCCGGGTCATATACCAAGACACACTGCGCCATCTCCACTGCCCTACGCAGCGCAAGTGCCGACAACGGATATGCCAGTGACGCCTTCTCATCATTCCTGTCCAACATCCCGGTGGTGCGCGAGCGCATCGAGGGACAATACGCCGGGGTGACCTACCCCAACGCCGGATTTATCAAAGGCACACCGCAAGCCGGAGCGCCTTTCGATCCCACCATCGGCGGCGTCAGCGCCACCTCGTCTGACGTCCTCGTGCCCGCCTTCGTGGCCGCCTACACCGGCACGGACGCGCGACACACATGGCTCGACCCGTTCCCCTCCTTCAGCTCGGTACTGCCCAACTGGCGTGTAACCTACGACGGGCTCATAAATCTGGGCAATATGCGCAACATCTTCAAAACTTTCACCATCAGCCACGTCTACCAGTGTACATACAGCGTCGGCAACTACTCATCGTACCTCAACTGGGTGGCCGCCGGCGGCGAAAACATGGGCTTCACACTCGACGAACTCACCGGAATGCCCGTGCCTTCATCGCCCTACAACATCTCCTCGGCAGCCATCACCGAGAAGTTTGCCCCGCTGATAGGTTTCAACGCCACACTCAAAAACGATTTGCAATTCTCCGCCGAATACCGCGACAGCCGCACACTGACGCTCAACACCTCCGCCGGACAGGTTGTCGAAGCAACCACACGCGGCCTCAAAATCGGCGCCGGATACAAGATTGTCAACTTCAACTCCTTCCTCAAAATCAAAGGAAGCCAGCACGGCATCTCCAATGACCTGACACTCAATGCCGACTTCAGCATCGACAACAACCAGGCCCTGATACGACGCATAGACAACGGTACCGCCCAGCCCACCAACGGCGCCAAATCCTTCAGCATCAACTTCACCGCCTCGTACGTCATGTCCAAACGCCTGACACTATCGGCATACTTTGACCACCGCGTCAATACCCCGCTGGTGACCACATCATCCTACCCCACCACCAATACCTCCTACGGCATCTCGCTCAATCTCTCGCTTGCACGCTGACGCCGCCGTAAAGCCGGCATCAAAAAAAAAACTTTTGGTAAGAATTGTTTGTTAAAGAAAATATTAGTTGTAACTTTGCACCATAATACGGGGCACAAATGGCTAAGCCCCGCCTCGCACCTCCCTCCATCTATATCCTAAAATCGCTACACAACGGCATATCACGCCGCCTTGGCGACTAAACGCCATCGATCCGTCACATACGTCCAAACGCGCATACCACGACCTCGGGCATCGGCCCGGCCACCGCACACGCACACGGAGCAAGAGATGGCAGTCTTTGAAGAGACAAAAGATACTATAATTTCCACACGAACAACTTTTTACGAGGAAGTCGGCAACGACGCACAACACTCGCGCCATGCGGCACATTCGCCCGGCGACACACTGACACGGCGGCACAGACGCCTCCAAACGCCCACCGACTTCCATCCTCAACACATAATATATGTACAATATAACAGATCTTGAGAACATGCCGGACGCCGAACTGCGTAAGGCAGCCGAAGACCTTGGCATTAAAAAAATCAACATCGATCAGCGCCAAGAACTGGTATACAACATCTTGGACCAGCAGGCCATAAACAAGGCCGCCGAAGATGCGCAGAAACCCGTGAAGCCTCGCCGAGGACGCCGTCCCAATGCCGAAAAAGCAGCCGAGGACGCAACTCGGACTGACGAAAAGCCCGCACCCAAGAAACGCGGCCGCAAGAAAAAATCAGAGATTGCGGCTGCACAAGCCGCCGAAGCAGCGAACGGTGCCGCCGAGACCACGGCTCAACCTACAGCACAAGCTCCGAAGCAGCCTGCCGCCGAAGCCACACCCGAGGCCGAGGCACCCACAGCCGAAGTCAAGACCGAAGCCGCCGTACAAGCCGCCGAAAAGCCCGCACCCAAGAAACGCGGCCGCAAGAAAAAATCAGAGATTGCAGCTGCACAAGCCGCCGAAGCAGCGACCGGTGCCGCCGAGACCACAGCTCAACCTACAGCACAAGCTTCGGAGCAGCCCAACGTCGAAGCATCCGATGCCACGCCCGAAACGGCACAACCCGTCACCGCTGACACCTACGAAACCCGGCCCGAAGAACCCGCGCAACAATCCACGCAACAAAACAACGCCGACAACGCACAGCAAGAAAAAACAGACGGCTCATTTGCCACCTTCTTCCCTCAATTCGGCGGAGGACGTACATTCACTCCGCGCTCGCAACGCGAACGCGAAGCCGATGAACAACGACGCCAGCAGATGCCGCAGCAGGCGCCGCAACCACAACAATTCTACGGCCGTCCCGTATTGACACCCGAGCAAAGCGCAGCCAACCCCATCACCGTCGGCGACCCGCAGCCCAACACCCAGGTGCAGCCGGCACCTCCCGGACAAGGCAAGAAAAACAAGAAAAACCGCAACAAGAACAACGCCAATATGGGATTTGTCGACAGCCGTTTTGACTTCACCGACATCATCGAGACCTGCGGCGTACTCGAAATAGAGAGCCAAGGCTACGGATACCTTCGCTCGGCGGACTACAACTACATGCCCTCGCCCGATGACATCTACCTGACACAACAACAAATCAAGCAATACGCACTCAAGACCGGTGATGTGGTCGAATGCACCATACGTCCGCCGCGCGAAAACGAAAAATACTTCCCCCTAAGCCAGGTGCTGCGCGTCAACGGCCGCACCCCACGCTTTATTCGCGACCGCATAGCCTTCGAGCACCTCACGCCACTGTTCCCGGACGAGAAATTCGACCTCACCTCCGGCAAGACCTGCAACCTCTCGACACGTGTCGTCGATATGTTCGCTCCCATAGGCAAAGGTCAACGCGGACTTATCGTGGCGCCCCCCAAGACCGGTAAAACCATACTGCTCAAGGACATCGCCAACGCCATAGCCGAGAACCACCCGGAGACCTACATCATGATACTCCTAATCGACGAACGCCCCGAAGAAGTCACAGACATGCGCCGCACCGTGCGTGCCGAAGTCATAGCATCGACCTTTGACGAGCCGGCCGACCGACACGTACGCATCGCCGGGATAGTTCTCGAAAAAGCCAAACGCATGGTCGAATGCGGCCACGATGTGGTCATCCTGCTGGATTCAATCACCCGTCTGGCCCGCGCATACAACACCTGCGCCCCCGGCTCGGGCAAGATACTCAGCGGCGGTGTAGATGCCAACGCCCTGCAAAAGCCCAAGCGTTTCTTCGGCGCTGCACGCAATATCGAGAACGGCGGATCGCTCACCATCATCGCCACGGCCCTCACCGAGACATCTTCCAAGATGGACGAAGTCATCTTCGAAGAATTCAAAGGTACCGGTAACATGGAACTGCAATTGGACCGCAAGCTCTCCAACAAGCGCATATTCCCGGCCGTGGACATCATAGCCTCGTCCACACGCCGCGACGACCTGCTGATACGCGCCGAAAACCTCAACCGAATGTGGATTTTGCGCAACTTCCTCAGCGATCGCAACAGCATCGAAGCCATGGAGTTCATCAAAGAACGTATGGAACGCACGCGCGACAACGACGAGCTGCTGCGCATCATGAACCAGTAACGACCTGCCGCCGCCCCGTGCCTTGCGCCCCGGCGGCGGCCAATTATACGACAAATGAAATACGCAATCTTCCCTCCCGAAGAAATCCTGCAAACCACCGTCAATCTGCCGCTGAGCAAAAGCGAAAGCGCACGACGACTTGTCATCGATGCCATCGGCGGATATGCCACAGCTGCCGAAGACGTTGCCGACTGCGACGACACCCGTGCGCTGATGCACGCCCTCTCAATGCGCAATGGTCGCGTAGATATCGGCGCCGCCGGTACAGCCATGCGCTTTGCCGCAGCTTTCTTCGCCGCCACCGAAGGCACGGACATCATTCTTGACGGCATAGAGCGCATGCGCCACCGCCCCATTGCGCCACTGGTGGAAGCCCTGCGCAGCCTCGGTGCCGACATCGAATACACCGATGCAGACGGCGACCCGGCCAAGGGTACAGAAGGATACGCACCGCTGCACATCCGCGGACGACAGCTCGAAGGCGGCATGGTGAACATCGACGCCACCGTCAGCTCACAATTTATCAGCGCCCTGTCACTGGCCGCTCCACTGATGCGCCGTCCGCTACGCATTGTCCTCGAGGGCGATGTAACCTCGGCACCATATCTGCACATGACCCTGGAAATGCTGCGCCGGCGCGGCATAGACGCAGCGCTCGAAGGCAACGATGTATACATACAAGGCAGCGCCGCCGACATCACGGCAGCCGAGACGCCGGTGGGACGCGACTGGAGCGCCGCATCCTATTGGTACGCTATCGCCGCCCTCTCTTCGGGGTGGGTCACCCTCCCGGGACTGCGCCTCGGATATCGTTTGCAAGGCGACAGCGTGGCCGCTGAAATATTCGAGCGCTTGGGCGTCATTTCGGAACAAAATCCCGAAGACGAAGACACGGGCGAGCATATTGACGGCGTGGGCTTGTCGGCTTCACCCGAGATATACAGCCGACTGGACCTTGACATGTCGGCCACTCCGGACCTTGTGCCGACCTTGGCTGTGGCTGCCACTATGCTTGGAGTCCCGTTCCAATTTCACGGAGTGCACACTCTGCGCGACAAGGAGACTGACCGACTGGACGCATTGTGTGCCGAGGCGGTGAAACTCGGAGCCCTCTACGAAATAGACGGCGACGACTCGATAGGCTGGGAAGGACGCCGCGTGCCCATACGCACCCTACCCGTAATCGAGACCTACGGCGACCACCGCATGGCCATGGCCTTTGCTCCCGCAGCGCTGTATCTTCCCGGGCTGGTGATAGACTCGCCGGAAGTGGTGACCAAATCCTATTCGGGATTTTGGGACGACCTGCGCAACGCCGGATTTACCATCACCGAGGTAGATGAGGCTGCCGTCAATGCCACCGTACCCTCCGAGGATGAGAACCCCGTCGAAGAACAAATGTCCGAGAAACAAGATCCCGGACTGGCTTCCAACATCTTCCCAACATAATTACGTCCTCTCATGACCGCCATCCTTATTCTGGCAGGCATCATAGTCGTCTTAGGCCTTGCCGCCTACATCCTCCAGCGTCACTTTCACGGAGACTCGAAAAACTCGGAAACCGTAGAGAAATCAGAGGCCGTGGAAAGCTCCGATGGCTCGAAATGCTGCGGTATGCATGCCGTATGCGAAAAGCTCGCCGACACAGACGGCGACATCGTCTATTTCGATGACGAGGAGCTGGATGCCATGGCCGGCACAGATGCTGCGGCATATACGTCACAACAGGTCGAGCAATTCCGCGAAGTACTCACCACCCTGGCGGACGGCGAAGCCCCGGAATGGTTGCGCAGCCTGCGCCGACGCAACATTGCCCTGCCGGAAGCCTTACGCGACGAGACTATGATGCTCGTCGAGGATGCGGCACTCGACAACGCTGTCCGGCGACAAAAGACTTAAAATACATGTTTTCCGAACTGCTGACATATCCGTTTTTCAAACTGGCACTAATAGGCGTAGCCATCATTTCCGTGGCTGCCGCCATCATCGGGTCGTATATCATCACCCGGCGCATGGTGGCTATTTGCGGCGGCGTCACCCATGCCTGTTTCGGCGGACTTGGCCTGGGGTACTATTTGGGCATCAGCCCCGTGCTTATGGCCGGCGTCTTTGCCGTGGGGTCGTCGCTGTGCGTCGACTGGCTATCGGCACGGCTGCGCGTGCGCCAAGACAGCGCCATAGCCGTCATATGGGCTCTGGGTATGGCCATAGGCGTACTCTTTGTATTCCTATCGCCGGGATATGTACCCGAGCTCAACAGCTTCCTCTTCGGCAACATCCTCACCATCAACACCACGGACATCACGTCCTTTGCCATATACACCGCCGTGCTCATCGCATTCGTGTCGTGGCAATGGCGGCGCATCATTGTCTGTGCCTTCGACCCCGACTTTGCACGCGTGGCCGGGCTGCCTGTGCGCTTCGTCACTACAGCTATGACCGTGCTGGTGGCCGTATGTATTGTACTGACAATACGTCTTGTAGGCGTAATGCTGCTGATGTCCATGCTTTCACTGCCGATGATGGTGGCCGAAATTTTCTGCCACCGCATGGGGCCGCTGATGGCGACCAGCGCCATAGTGTCTCTGCTGACATGCCTGGGCGGACTCTTTATCAGCTCAATGATGGACATACCTTGTTCGGCAGTCATAGTCATACTGATGGCCGCCATATTTATTTTAGCCAAAACCGCCACAACTTTTATTGCACTTATTAACAACACTCGTACTTCGTCATGAAAATTTGTGACAACATTCTCGATACCATCGGCTCTACACCAATGGTACGCATCAACGCCCTTAACCCCAATCCCCGTGTCAACATCCTGGCCAAGGTAGAGGGCTTCAATCCCACCGGAAGCATCAAGGACCGCATAGCCCTAAATATGATTGAGCAGGCCGAAAGCGAGGGCCGCCTACATCCCGGGCAAACCATCATAGAACCTACCAGCGGCAACACCGGCATAGGTCTCGCCGTCGTGGGCATCATCAAAGGCTATCACGTAGTCATCGTCATGAGCGCCGGCGTCAGCATCGAGCGCCGACGCATGATACGTTCTTACGGCGCCGAGGTCATACTCACCCCCGCCCAAGACGGTACCGACGGAGCCATACGACTGGCCCGCAAAATGGTAGCCGAGCAACCGGAAAAATATTTCATGCCCGACCAATTCAGCAATGCAGCCAACTATCAGGCACACTACCGCGTGACAGCCAACGAAATATGGGCTCAGACAGACGGGCATGTCGACTACCTGGTCAGCGCCATCGGCACCTCGGGCACCATCATGGGCATAGGCCGCTACCTGAAGGCCCTCAACCCCAAAGTGCAAATCGTGTGCGCCCAACCCGTACGCAACCACTACATCCAAGGGCTCAAGAACCTTGAAGAGGCCATAGTCCCGGCCATCTACGACCCTGCGCGTATCGACCGACAGGAAATGATCGAGTCGGAGGAAGCCATAGACATGGCTCGCCAAATCATTGCGCACGAGGGCATCTTTGCCGGCATGTCCAGCGGCGCGGCCATGATAGCCGCTCGCCGTACAGCCTTGGACGCCCCTGACGGCAGCAATATCGTGGTCATCTTCCCCGACCGCGCCGAGAAATACTTGTCTACCGTTATGTTTGAGCCTTTCGCAGACAAATAAACACCTGCCGCAGACCATCATGAACCCTCTCCGCGCATTCCTTGCAGTCTCGGCCGCATTTATCGGCACCTTCGCGGCACTTGCCGACGCCGAAATCACGTGGATAGGCGGCACCGAATATGACTTCGGCGCTTTTGCCGAAAGCCCAGAGCCTACCAAGTGCGTATTCCGTTATGTCAATACCGGCGACGAGGACTTGGTCATCACCGGGGCACGGGTTTCGTGCGGATGCACCACGCCGCGCTACGACACACGGCCGCTGGCACCGGGCGATACAGCATTGATTACGGTGGCCTATGACTCGCAGGGACGGCCGGGGCGATTTGCCAAGAGCGTGTTTATCAACGCCAACACAACGCCACCGCGCTCGGTGCTCATCATCAAAGGTGTTGTAGTAGGTGCGCCGCAGACCATTGCACGCCGCTTTCCCGTGGACTTCGGTCCGTTGAAAATGGCTCATTCCTCGGTGATACTGGGTCAGGTTATGCGCCGACACGTCAAGAGCGTCTTTACGAATGGATACAACGGCAGCACCGATACCATCTCCCCAACCGTGGCCTATGCGCCTAAATGGTTGGAAGTAACGCCCACACCGCGTGACGTACCGCCGGGCGAACGTCTCAGTCTCAGTTTCTACGTCAATGGCGACCGAGTACCCCTGTATGGGGCCAACCTCGATTCAGTGGTCATTGTCCCCGACAGCCGACATCCCGAGATACGACATATTCTCGAAATCTCGGTGGACGTACACGAAGATTTCTCTAAGGTGGAGCCACGAGCTCTTGCACGCGCGCCGCAGGCCGCCGTGGACTCGGAATTGATCAATATAACCTGCGACGGCGATGGACATGCCGTATTACGGCTGTCCAACCGCGGCAAAGGCGAACCGCTGCTTATACGGCGCGTTTACACACTGTCGCCGGCGTTAGAGGTGTCCGTGCCCAAGAGCGGAAAAGTCAAGAAAGGCCGCACTGCCGACATCTACATATCTATGGTGCGCGAGGCCTTACCCTCGGACGGAAGGCCGCTGGATGCCCGTGTATTTGTAATCACCAACGACCCGGTTACGCCGGTCATCACCGTGCGCGTCACCGCCGCTTGTCCCTAAGCACAATATGAAGCGCCCCGGCACACATATTGCCACTGCCGTCATGGCCGCGCTCATAGCGGCTATAGCCGTGGCCGTGTGCATACGCATGTATGCGCACTACCCCGCCGGCGACGAGTTGCGCTATTTATATTGTTTTGACAACGCGCAGGGGCGCGATTATTTTGCCTTTGCCACCATGCGTCCCGTCGAAGATTGGGGCGACATCATCCATTCGATGGGCTTCCATTATATGGGCGTCAACGGCCGCGTACTCATCCACAGCTTCGAGATGGCCATCTCATCCTTGGCCGGACCCGAATGGTTCTATCCGCTGAACATGGCGGTGTTGGTGCTGGCGGTCATCGGCTGCGGCCGCCTATGCGGCCGTCGGCTGAGGCGCAACGCGCTGTGGTGGGTCGTAGTGGTGACACTATGGCTGCACGCCTTCCCCGAACCGGGGCGACTGTGGCTATCCATCAACCTTGCACCCAATTACTTGTGGCCGTCGCTGGGCACTTTGGCGCTGCTTTGGTCCATATATGGACATCGCAGCGCGTGGCTGCAATGCACCTTGGCCTTCCTGGTGGGAGCGTCCAACGAGGGATTTGCGTTTCCCCTTTGCGGCGCCTTGTGGTGCATAGCCCTATGGGGCGGCGAGGACCGACGCCCGCCGCTGGCCACGATGATAGCCCTGTCTATGGGTTGCCTTGTATTGGCCTGGGCTCCGGGCAACTGGCAACGCATGGCCGCCAACGATGCCTCGGGCGGAGGGCTGCTTACGGGGCTTGAAATGCTGGGGCGTCTGCCGGCTCTATGGTTCTTCGCAATTATGGCCGTATTCACTGCCGTGCGCAACGGCATACGCGGATTATGGCATACCCTCGGCACAATGCCTGTGGTATCCTTAGCACTGGCCTTGGCTATACTGATGTCGATAGCCGTACATACGGGACAGCGGTCTCTCACGCCGGTAGCCCTATTTGCGGTGATGGCCGGACTGCGATTGCTCGAACCGATAATACCTACGCACGACACCCGAGGCACGCGCCTCGCTGCCATAGTCCTGCTGGCCGTAGTGACGGCGCATCAAGCATGGGTCACCATTGAGCATGTGCGCCGGTACGAACAGATAGGCAATGTCATCGAATACGCACGCGAAGCGCAACGCGGCAAAGCGCCGGCGCCGACAAAAAACATTCGGATACATTACAACTGGACCGAGCCGCCGAGGCTGGTGCGCAGATACGTGTACGACCAACCACCTACGCGATTTGCCACCGAATACCAGTGGCGTCTACAAGGCCGATATTATGCCGGAATTCAGATATACACGTATTAGCAACCTGCCGACACTCCGACGGCAAGTCGCAAAACATCTCACGACATTCTCATCAAACACAACAGGAACGGACTACGGCGCGGCAATACCATCGCCATATTGAGTCCGACACCAAGTGTTGAGTATTAGTGCTTTAGCGGAATCTTGGCGATACGTCGTGCGTGACGTCCTCCCTCAAAAGGCGTAGACAGAAACATATCCACGATAGCCAAGGCATCCGAAGGCTCGATGAAGCGTGCCGGAAGCACCAGAACATTAGCATCATTATGCGCACGCGCCAAGCGTGCCAGTTCCACCGTCCAGCACAATGCCGCGCGTATGCCCTGATGCTTGTTCAGCGTCATATTTATACCATTGCCGCTGCCGCACATCGCAATGCCCGGATAGCACTCGCCCGACTCGACAGCCTCGGCGCACGGATGCGCAAAATCGGCATAGTCGCAAGACTCTGCCGAATGAGTGCCGAAATCCTTATAGGCTATACCCTTTGACTCGAGATAACCCTCGATAATGCATTTCAGTTCGTAACCGGCATGGTCGCTGGCCATAGCCACAACCTTACCATCTTTCAAGATACTGTATTCTTGTCCCATAATTATCTGTTTCTAACTAAATTATATCGTAGAACACCGTGGCACAACAAGTCGCGAGAAAGTGCGTTTGCGCAATGCTCGGCCCACTTATGTCCATACTGAAGTGCAAAATAATAAAAAATATTCGAGATAATCGCTTGTCGTATCAAAAAAACTTTCTACCTTTGCACCACAAAAGCCCAGGTGGCGGAATGGTAGACGCGCTCGTTTCAGGTGCGAGTGTTGAGAGACGTGCAGGTTCGAGTCCTGTTCTGGGCACCCCAAAAGCGAGATAACTCATTGACAATTCAATAGCTATCTCGCTAATCTTTTATTTAACTGGCAAATTACTGGCAACTGCCCCATTCCCAGCCCATCTTTTGCCAATAGATACGTATAGACGGGATTTGAAAGTAAGGGCGCATAGTCATTCCTTCCATAAAGGAAAGGTCGTTTATTTATTTACAACTTCTTGAAGCTGGATAGTAGTGCATCTATCTCTGATTCTCCAATGTTCAAGAACAAATTTTTCAATCCTTTCCTTATCTTTGTCAGTGTGCCAACTGAATTCCCACTTACAATCTAGCGGCGTATGTTGTTCTATCCAATCGAGGTAGTTCTCATCTACAGGTGATATAGAGAGTCCATACACATGTATCTCTGTGGTCGCTTTCTTCACAAAATGGGGGTGATTAATATAGGTTAACCGTTCATCAGACCTTTTATTCTCGTTTCCCATGTGTTGTCATGAGGAATACGATCGATACATAGATCAGAGGCTACAATATCACCCTTGCTCTGCTTGGAGATTTCTTCCCATTCAACCGGCAACACATAAGTTGCATTACCATATTCAGGACATTCGCAAAGCGCGAAACCAAGTTCTGGATAGATGTAAACGTAATAGCCATCCAGACCTCGTGTGCCAATGGCAATGTCTGCGGGGCCATACTCTTTGAGCTTAACAAGGTTATCCTTATACGTGGGAATGTCCTTCTTTTCAAGCTCTTCGGCTTTCTCCATTACACGGTCAAACTTCTCGTTCAAGGAAGTGCCGGGAGGGAAAATCTCCCAACAGACCTCACGTGCTGTCGGGTGATAAACCATAGTTTCACCGTTTAACTTGTAGAATTCAACCTTACCCGAAATTTCGAGAAAAAGGTTAACAACATGACAGTTGATACCTTCTTCTTCAGGGAGGTAGTGCATTGTAGGTGAAATGAGCGTAAGCTGTCCGTTGTTATCGATCAGCTTCAGAGCTGTGCGCATAGGGGGCAGATTTTTTCGTTGCCACATCCAAATATGCCAGACACCCATAAACGCTCCGGTCTTTTTGTAATGACGGCGCTGCCAGACCGCTATCTTCGGCAGATTTTTGAGTTTGATCACTTTGCCGGTTGCATTATACTTCGATATGGGGCCGAAGCCAAACGGTACTCTTTCTTCGCCAACTTTCATATTATGCAAGCCGGCCTTCTTTAAGCGGTCTTCTGAGACCTCGCTTAAAGGAATACCGAGTGTAAAATATTCCTCAGTACAAAACCGAGAAAGATATCCCTCGATATTAAAAACGCGATGGCGCTTTAGCATCTTGTTAACCTTTTGGTGGGAACGGGTCATTACCGTGACTGTCGCGTTCACGAATACGACCATTCGTTCCATGGATGAACAACTCCGACCCCTGATTCCGCGAGATCGTGCGGGCGATGTTAATCGCTTCTCGTTGGGTGGAGGTAACTCGCGTTACTCTTGAATTACCCTCACCGCGTATGGCCCACCCACTTCCGTGGGGCACCACATGTTGGTTCTTGCTCATATGCGTAATTTTTGAGCGTTAATAAACATTAAAAGGGATATACAGCAAGTATTTGCTGTTCAAGAGGATGCGCGAAAAGATGCTGTAAAGCAGTTTACTATTATGGAAATAATAGTTATCTTTGTCGCGCTTAGGCTCGTAAGATGTGCCAAAGCACAAATGCCAATCATATTGAAAGAGTGACGATGCAACGTTGCTCTTTCGCATTTCTTAGAGATGTTTTATATCACTTCTGCCTGCAATAAAAATTATAAGTAATGTGGCACTATTGCCAATTACAAAGATACAACAATCATTCCATATATCGTTTCGTCTTACAATAAAACGTTGATAACTTTTCGATTTTTGGGAACCTTCTACCTGAATATCTTGTTGTATATTGCTATTATTCAATGGAATGAATATTAACAAACGAAAACTTTAAGAAATTTTCGAACTTATAAGTTTGTCTATAAGTTCCGCATATATGTCAGTTTGACAGAGAGATATTTGTCAGTATTATCATATATAATGACTTTCGTCGTATGTCTCGTCCTCGGGTTTTTGACAGAATAAACTTGAGTTTAGCAGAATTTTATTGATTCACAAT